>JAEEGH010015860.1_pt1 | contig 16295 bp, 13 predicted proteins | sample 9134181 | NCBI WGS metagenome assembly JAEEGH01 (sample SAMN16246544, study PRJNA631951) | gut metagenome | biome: gut microbiome; feature: rumen; material: DP-attached | host: Bos | place: Iran: Karaj | collected 2018-10
TAAGAACCATCTCGTAGTAAGGCTTTGTGAAGTCGTACTCGCCATCAACGATGGTGTGCTTGCCATCAAGGATACCATCAAGCTGGATTGTTGATCTCCATGTGTGGTAGTGAGATCCGTAAACCTCAGCACCTGGTGTTGTATCTGTAACGCTTCTTGCAAGCTTGTCGTACTCTTCCCATGTCATGTCGTTTGTAGGGTAAGCAACGCCTGCCTTATCAAAGATGTCTTTATTATAGAAGAGAACCCAGATATCTGATCTGAAAGGAAGCTCGTAGAGGTTTCCGTCGATAGTAACCTGATCTGTTACTCCGTTGTAGAGTGAAAGATCAACGCCATCTGCTGCGATACGGTCGTTAAGGGGCTCAAGAACACCCTTGTTAACCAGTGATACGTAGCCGGGAACGTCTTTAATTGTTACTACGTCGAAGTCTGAACCTGCTCCTGAGAGCTGTGTTCCAAGGACTGTGCTGTAATCTGTTGATCCAAGGTCAACCATCTCGATGGTTACGTTTGGATGTGCTGCTGTATAAGCGTCGATAAGTGGCTGATAGTAAACTGTGCTTGATACATCCCAAAGAGCCCACTTAAGTGTTACAGGCTCATCAGATGTAGCCTCCGGTGTCTCGGCTGCTGCCTGTGTATCTGCTGCAGGAGCTGCCTCGGGCTGTGCCTGTGTTTCTGTCTGCGTGGTGTCTGCTGCAGGAGCCTGCTCTGCTGCTGCTCCGCAAGCGGTGATGCTTGCAACGACCATGGTCATAGCAAGTAAAGAGCTAAGAATTCTCTTTTTCATATTAACCTCCCTCTCAAGGTGCCATCACATGACGGCTTGTTTGTTATACACATAGTTTATATTTTGTTAATAATTGAATGAATGTACATTCTTTATTTCTTGTTGTCAAAAAAATGCAATTTTTTTATATAAAATTGTATTTTCTTTATTTCCCCACTGCTCTAATATATACCTATGCATACCAAAAAACACTCTATTCGTAACAAAATCGTGTTATGGGCTGTGGGTTTTGCCCTCATCATAGCTCTGGCAGTTGCCTGTGCAAGCTATGTTCTATCCGCCAGGTACCTCAGGGAAAACCAGCAGCAGTCTGCGCTCACCAACATCCACGTCCTCGGGGGCGATCTGGATTCCGACATAAATACTGTGATCACCTTCACCAATTGGATATGTCTCGACAGTACCATCAGCAACTATCTCCGCACTGTCGACAGGTCTTTTGCCAATGACATTCAGGCCGGCAGGAAGCTCTCAGTCGGCGCCTGGAATCATCTCAACAACGAATTTAATATAGTAGGTGTCAGAAATTCCGTAACAAGGGTCATCATCTCAACTCCCGGCGGAACCCAGTTCCTTCAGTGTGTCTCCGGCGGAAACGATCAGTCCGTCACCGATGTGCCGATGACCATCATGGACACTTCGTTCTTTGACGATCTTATCACCGCTCCCGGATTTAAGTGGAACGGCTTTTATCCCAATCCCTTAAGTAAGAACGGCAATCCCAAGGTCATCCCCATCATCAGACCCATCCACAGCTCATCCTCCTCGGCCATCATCGGTTGGGTTTACATGGATATTCCGATCTCTGTCATAACCGATTCGCTAAAGAGCTTTGTGCTGACGGAAGATGATGCACTTTATATCACTTTCAGTAAGGGCGTAACTTACAGATATACGGATGAAGGTCTTTTAAAAGAGTCTGTTCCTGAAGGCGCGATTTCCTATACCCTCCCGGACTCGGGCTGGACACTGTCCTACCTTCCGTCAAAAGCCGCACTGATAAACAGGATGCGCTCCTATCAGCTCATGATCATGGTCATCTTCCTTGTCATTCTCTTTGCAGGCGTGATGCTTAGTTTTTCTCTGCACAGGACCATAACAAGGCCTGTTGACCGCCTGATAAGCAGGCTTGATACCATCGGTCAGGGCGACTTCTCACGTGATGAGAAGATCGAGTGGAACAACGAGCTGGGCGAGATCGGCCGTGGCATCAACAACCTCTCCGAGAACGTATCCGATCTTATGAACAAAAGACTTCTCGACGAAAAGGCAAGGCACGACCTGGAATACCAGATACTTCAGTCCCAGATCAATCCGCACTTTTTGTACAACACCCTCAACACTATTAAATGGATGGCAACTATTCAGGGGTCGGAGGGCATCGCGGATATGTCGACATCTCTTTCGCGCCTTATGAAGAACATCGCAAAGAGCACTGAGGACCTGATCCCGATCAGCGATGAATTCTCGCTGGTCGATGACTATTTTACCATTATGAAATACCGCTACGGCGGAACCATCGATCTTGAGTACATCACAGATGATGAAGCACTGCTAAGGCAGCACATCAACAGGTTCTCCCTGCAGCCCATAATCGAGAACGCCATCTTCCACGGCATCGAGCCCAAGGGCAGCGCAGGCAGGATCACCATCCACACTTATCGCAAGGACGGCAATGTTATAATAGATGTTACCGACAACGGCGTTGGCATGACGGCGGAGGCAATTGCCGAAGTGCTCTCCGGCGCAAGCCAGACCAGCACCGAGTTCTTCAAGCAGATCGGCGTTTACAATGTTAACGAGCGCATCAAATATACTTTCGGTGAGGGCTACGGAATCACGATAGAAAGTGAGCCGGGAGTCTACACCACCATGAGATTTACGCTTCCCTTTGTCGCACCACCGGAAGAAGAATATATGTAATAACAAATTGGAGTTTTAAGATCAATGTACAGATTACTGATTGTAGATGACGAGCCTCTTGTGCAGATAGGCTTAAAGAGTATGCTGGCAAAAGAGCTGGCTGACAAAATAGAAGTAGTGGGAACAGCCTCCAACGGACAGGAGGCCTGGGACATCATCTCGGAAAACCCGCCTGACATCGTTATTGCCGACATCAGGATGCCGGTGATGACAGGGCTTGAGCTTCTGGGTAAGTCCCACAACAAGTACGGCTCAGTTCCTGCCTTTATAATGCTGACCGCCTACGAGGAATTCGAGATGGCAAGGCAGGCCATCGTCTATGATGCCGTGGACTACCTGGTCAAGATAGAGCTCAATCCCAAAACCCTTGCAAGTGCTATAGACAAAGCTATTTTGCGTGTTGACGAAGCACGTCCGTCCGGTGCATCCAAAGAAGCCGGCAGTACAGGCTCTCTTGAGGACCTCAGGCAGAAGTTCATGATGAAGCTCTTTAGTCACCTCCTTGGTTCTGAGGAAGCTCTTTTGAGCGAGGCAAGAAGCCTTAACCTGTCCTTTGACTACAACCGCTACATTGTGGTTTACGGCGAGATTTCATCAGATGGCGCTTCGAGCTCAGGGGATGGCTTTACCCCGGAAGCACTTGATATATACAACTCCAGCATCAGTATGGCAAAAGAGATCATCTCCCGCCACGCGCCGTGCCAGATTGTTTCAATTGACCTGCAGCACTTCGCAGTTGTCTTTTCCTTCACTGAGGATACTCCCGTTGCCGGGACCATGGACCTTATAACGGAGGCACTGGAGAATGCCAGGACCATGATAACCAGTTACTTTAAGGCTTCCCTTACCTTTGGTATCGGCTCCGCCGTATCTACACCCATGGATATCGCAGTCTCTTTTGACGAAGCAAAGACTGCCCAGCAGCAGGCAGACAGCGCCCAGCCCATCCGTCTCTTCAGCCACATCGTCGGCAGCAACAGGCGCTCGGGCAAGGACAAGCTCATCGGCGCGATCCAGCAGTACATCGACGAGAACCTTGGCGGTAAGCTGCAGCTAAACGAAGTCGCAGAGGTCTTCGGACTCTCCCCGGCTTATCTGTCAGTTCTTTTCAAGAAAAATACAGAAACGGGCTTTTCAGAATACGTCTACACCAAGAAGATCGACCGTGCAAAAGAGATGCTCCTCTCCGGCGATATGAAGATCTACGAAGTCGCTGATGCTCTTGGGTTTGAGTCAGCGTACTACTTCTCCAAGGTGTTCAAGAAGGTCGACGGGCATAGCCCCAGAGAATATATTCAGAGTAAGAGTGATATGTAATAAAAAAGCGTCACATCCGAAGATGTGACGCCTTATTTTTATTCTTATTAAGGAACTTCCAAAATCAAAGCTTAGGACCAGCTGCAACAAGTGCCTTACCAGCATCGTTTCCTTCATACTTCTTGAAGTTCTTTGTGAATCTCTCTGCAAGATCCTTAGCCTTAGCTGCCCACTCAGAAGCATCAGCGTATGTATCTCTAGGATCAAGGATTGCAGGATCAACACCCGGAAGTGATGTAGGAACTTCGAAATCAAAGATCGGGATCTTCTTGGTCTCAGCCTTGAGAACGTCGCCGTTAAGGATTGCATCGATGATTCCACGAGTATCCTTGATGGAGATTCTCTTGCCTGTTCCGTTCCAACCTGTATTTACAAGGTAAGCCTTAGCTCCAGACTTCTGCATCTTCTTAACGAGCTCCTCACCGTACTTTGTAGGATGAAGCTCAAGGAATGCCTGACCGAAGCATGCTGAGAATGTAGGTGTAGGCTCTGTGATTCCTCTCTCTGTTCCGGCAAGCTTAGCTGTGAAGCCTGACAGGAAGTAGTACTGTGTCTGCTCAGGTGTCAGGATAGATACTGGAGGAAGTACTCCGAAAGCATCAGCTGACAGGAAGATTACGTTCTGAGCTGCAGGACCTGAAGATGTAGGATGTACGTTAAGAACGATGTTCTTAATGTGGTTGATAGGATAAGATACACGAGTATTCTCTGTAACGCTCTTATCGTCAAAGTCGATCTTGCCGTTTCCATCAACAGTTACGTTCTCAAGAAGAGCATCTCTCTTGATAGCGTTGTAGATATCAGGCTCTGAATCCTTATCAAGACCGATAACCTTAGCATAGCAGCCGCCCTCGAAGTTGAATACTCCGTTGTCGTCCCAGCCGTGCTCGTCATCACCGATAAGAAGTCTCTTAGGATCTGTTGAAAGAGTTGTCTTACCTGTTCCTGAAAGTCCGAAGAAGATTGCTGTGTTCTCACCGTTCATATCTGTGTTAGCTGAGCAGTGCATAGAAGCAATTCCCTTAAGAGGAAGGTAATAGTTCATCATTGAGAACATACCCTTCTTCATCTCTCCGCCGTACCATGTGTTGATGATAACCTGCTCACGGCTTGTGATGTTGAATGCTACGCAAGTCTCAGAGTTAAGTCCAAGTGCCTGATAGTCATCAACCTTAGCAAGTGATGCGTTGTAAACAACGAAGTCAGGCTCAAAGCTTGCAAGCTCTTCATCTGTAGGAACGATGAACATGTTCTTAATGAAGTGAGCCTGCCAAGCAACCTCAACGATGAAACGAACTGCCATACGTGTATCCTTGTTAGCTCCGCAGAAAGCGTCAACTACAAAGAGTCTCTTGCCACTCAGCTCGTTCTTAGCAATCTCTTTAACCTTAGCCCATGTCTCTTCGCTCATAGGGTGGTTGTCGTTCTTGTACTCGTCAGATGTCCACCATACAGTGTCCTTGGAGTTCTCATCCATTACGATGTACTTATCTTTAGGTGAACGTCCTGTGTAGATACCTGTCATAACGTTTACAGCGCCAAGCTCTGTGTCAACGCCCTTCTCGTATCCGGTAAGTTCAGGCTTCATTTCCTCTGTGTAAAGATCATCATAGGAAGGATTGTGAACGATCTCGGTTGTACCTGTGATTCCATACTTGGTTAAATCGATGTTTGCCATTTGTTAACCTCTCTTCTTTATTATATTTGCAATTTGCATTTACACGAACAAATTGTTGGGCAACTTGCGCCCACTACTACATTTATACTACAAAGTCCAGCTTTTAACAACAATTAAGGGGGAAAATAATATTAAATTACTGTAAAAACCTATGTTATCCCGATGTGATAGGTGAAGGCTTCGCCAAATCTATCTCGTAGCAGCATACAGTATGTGGATCCAGTTCTATGCTCATTTTGTTTCTTATCCTTATTGTCTTACCGGTCCATATATCAACCCCGGAAACACTCTTTAATGATCTGATATCAAAATCATCAAACCTGAAGGCCGCCTTCTTTTTCTTTTCACTTATATTAAAGAATGCCGCATAGATCTTACCTGCCTTGGTACTGCTCTTCCAGATGACTACATCTTTCTTTCGCGATACCTGTCTGGGTTTACGCCCGTTCCTGTGCATATCAAGAAGTCTCTTGTTGGTAAGAAGGCTTAATGTAAAACCGTCGTTATCCCTCATTTCTGCGCCGATCATCAGCGGAGATCTGAAGATACACCACAGCGTCATAAGTATCTTTTGCTCGTCTCGGGTAAAGTGACAGTAGTGACCGCTGTCGCCATCCTCATCGTTGCATACGCAGATATGTCCGATGGGAAGCATATCGCAGTCAGGCCAGTGATCCTTTCGCCCTACACCCTCCCAGGCGTGGCAACGCTCAAACATTCCGTATAGATGATCCCATCTGTCCCAGAAATCATCCGTCATTCGCCACATATTGGCATTCTCAAGAAGAAATGCCTTCTGCTCAACTCTGGCAGGTCCCGGAGAAAGACTCAGCACCATAGGTCTTCCACAGTTCTCAATGGCCTTCTTTATAAGTGCGATCTCAGAAAATCCTGCTCCCGGCGCCTCCGGGCCGCAGTCTATGCGGGCTATATCATCAACCTTCACATAGTCAACACCCCAATCCGCATAAAGCTTAAAGATCGAGTCATAATATGCCTGCGCACCCTCTACTGATGCATCAACTCCGTACATATCGGTATTCCAAAGGCAAATGGAGTTAGGTATCGCTATATCTCTAGCCGTCTTATCTGTTCCAAGAATCGGAGTGTTCCTATGTACCGCCTGCCTTGGAATTCCTCTCATGATATGGATTCCAAACTTAAGCCCCATCTCATGAATCTGCGTAGCAATCGGCTCAAAGCCCTTGCCATCCGCAGCTGAAGGAAACCTGGAAACCGCCGGAACAAGCCTTGAATACTCGTCCATTTCCAGCTCAGCAAACTTATGGTACTCATGAGAATCTGCCGTCCCCTCATACCACTGAATGTCGCAGACTACATATCTCCATCCGTAGTCCCTAAGATTCTCTGCCATATACCTGGCATTTCCCAAAAGAATCTCCTCGTTTACACTGGCTCCATAACAGTCCCAGCTGTTCCACCCCATAGGTGGCCTCTTAGCAACATAAGTCTTCTCTTCGCCCATGATACCCCCTTAATACCTTTTAGGTATTTCCGATCATTACAACAGCGCCTGATATATCTCACGTTTTCCGACACCTCTGTCGGCTGCTACCTTCTTCATTGCTTCCTTATGAGGAACGCCCTGATCCTCGTAGTACTTCATGTGGTCCTCGATACTCATCTCCTGCCAGGAAAGTCTCTTTTCCTCTTCCTGCTCCTCCAGGCTCTTTCCCTCGATCACCAGCACATACTCGCCTCTTGGTTCATTATCTTTGTAAAAAGAGATCGCCTCTGCAATTGTAGTAGGTCTGACCTCCTCAAATTTCTTGGTTAATTCTCTGCAGATAGAAATACGCCTATCCCCCAGAGTCTCATACAGATCATCCAGTGCTGCCCTCAAATGATGGGGAGCCTCGTAAACGATCATCGTTCTGCTCTCATCCTTAAGGTCCTCTAATATCCTCTTTCTGCCCTTCTTATCCTCTGTAGCTGAAGGCAGAAATCCCTCAAAGCAGAACCTCCTGGTTGGTAGCCCTGACAAAGTAAGCGCCGTAATACAAGCCGCCGGTCCAGGCAGTGACGTAACCACAATCCCCGCCTTATGACACTCTGCCACCAGCACCTCTCCCGGATCTGAAATCGCCGGTGTTCCTGCATCCGTGATCAGCGCAACATTAACACCACTTTGCATCTTCTCAATAAGATACTGCGCCTTATCATACTTGTTGTACTCATGGTAGCTCGTCATCTCAGTATGAATATCAAAGTGATTAAGCAGCTTTATACTATTTCTGGTATCCTCCGCCGCAATCAGGTCCACACTCTTTAGCGTCTCTAAAACTCTAAAAGTAATGTCATCCAGATTTCCAATTGGCGTCGCACATAAGTATAATTTACCGGTCATTTCCATCTCCATTTTGCCAGTGCACAAACCTCAATATCCGTAGATATCGTAAATCTCCGGAGTATATTTCCCCGGTGCTTCATATATTATGAGTGGCTTCTCCACCGTAATGCGGCTGCGCCCTCCTCTGGCACCTTCTATTAAGACCATGGTGGGCTCTTTGTCGACGTAAGGGTAGACCAGCTGCATCCTCTTTGGCTCAACATGGTACTGATGCATAAGCACCATTATCTCCGTAAGCCTGAAGGGCCTGTGCACCATATAGAACTTGCCCCCGCTCTTAAGACACCTGGCTGCTGCCCTGACCACATCCTCAAGATCGCACAAAACCTCATGCCTTGCTATGGCCTTTGGTCCCTCCGGATTCTTAAGACCATGACCACCTATCATATACGGCGGGTTGCACGTAACCACGTCAAAAGAGGCAGCGTCGAAAATCTCCCCTGCCTCCTTAATATCACCTTGTACTATTTTTACTTTCTCCTGAAGATCATTGAGTATGACGCTTCGCCTTGCCATATCTGCGCTGTCTTCCTGAATCTCAAGACCGATAAGCTCACTTGCTTTTGTCTTGGCCGACATCAGGATCGGGATTATTCCTGTACCTGTTCCCAGATCCAGTACCCTTCCCCCTTCCGGCGCACTGGCAAATCCTGACAAAAGAACTGCATCCATTCCAAAACAGAATCTCTCCGGGTCCTGTATTATCTGATAGCCGTTCCTTTGAAGGTCATCAAGTCTCTCCGAGGGTTTTAGGTCAATTGTCCCCAAGCTTGGACTTGCCCTCCTGCTTCTCTATCTTCTCAAGCTTTTCCAGCTCCTTCATCTGAGCATCTTCCTGAGAATTTTTCTTATTATTGTTCTTTTTCTTCTGTTTCTTTTTAATTGTCTCGATCTCTTCAAGCTTGTACTCGTGAACTTCCTTCTCGTCGTCCACATCTACCAGGATCTTGAGTGTCTGCCTTAAGATATTTACGCTGGATACTTCTCCGGAAAGACCGTCCTTGGCAATACAGAAATCGCCAACTCCCGGCATTTTGCGATTAAGCTCCTCGTATACATCTTCCTCATTTTTTAGGCAGCACATAAGTCTTCCGCATACTCCCGAAATCTTGGTGGGATTAAGGGACAGGCTCTGCTCCTTGGCCATCTTGATGGAAACCGGCACGAAATCTGAAAGATAAGAATGGCAGCAAAGTGGTCTTCCGCAAATACCATATCCGCCAATTATCTTGGTCTCGTCCCTTACTCCGATCTGCCTGAGCTCTATCCTGGTCTTAAATACAGCCGCCAGGTCTTTTACCAGCTCTCTAAAATCTATTCTGCCATCAGCAGTAAAGTAGAACAAAATCTTGTTGTTATCGAAAGTATACTCTGCATCGATGAGCTTCATATCAAGGCCATGCTTCTTGATCTTCTCAAGACATACCTTAAAGGCCTCTTTCTCTTTTTCCCTGTTGGCCTTCTCCTGCTCATCGTCCTTGGTGGAGGAGGTTCTGAGCACTGTCTTTAAAGGCTTAACAACCTTGTCGTCCTCTATCTCAGAGGGCTCTGAAACAACCGTACCATACTCGACTCCGCGGGCTGTCTCCACAATAACGTGATCACCTTTTTTGATGACGTACTTTCCCGGGGAAAAGTAATATATCTTGCCGGCAGTTCTGAATCTTACGCCGATTACTTTTGTCATAAATGCTCCTTAATGCCCATGAGCATAAGCTCCAGGGCCAGATCTATATTTACATTAGAGCTGATGCGCTTCTTCGCAGTCTCCATGTCTTTTATAATACTGCCAATCCCTTCATAGGTGCAGTCTTTGGTAACACTACTAATATACGATACCTTGTCAGTGAAAATCAAGTGACTGACGTCTCCCGTGGCCTTATACACCAGCATATCCCTGAAAAGGAAGATCAGGATGTCCATGAAATCCTCATACTGTGCGGGGTCTATCCCCTTCTTGCTGCTCTTTTCCTCTCCCTCAAGGGGTTCAAGGATCGTATGTATTCTGTTCATCATCTCGCTTATCTCAAGGTTTTTAAGTCTTGAAACAAGATCAATGGTCTCGTTCTTTAGTTTCTCAAACCTCTCATTTGAAGCCAGCTCCAGGGCCTTACCCACATTTCCCCTGGCAAAAGATGCACACAGCGCGGCCTTGTAATCCACCACCTGGCACTCTTTCATAAGATACTCAACTATGGAATCGTCTCTTACGGGCTTCATGGGAAGCACGATACATCTGCTGATGATCGTAGGAAGAAACGCATTAAGATTGTTTGTAAGAATGATGATGACTATGTATGACGGGGGCTCCTCCAGCGTCTTTAAAAGAGCGTTCTGGGCGGCCGGCGTCATCTTTTCCCCCTCGGGGATGATATAAATCTTGTATCTGCTCTCGTATGGTTTGATGATGACATCATCCCTTAGCTGTTGTCTGATGTCGTCAACGCCTATACTTGCAGGCTTTTCATGGGTTATGGTGATGATGTCCGGGTGATTTCCGGAAAGAGCTTTAACACATGAGGGACACTCGTTACATGATTCCCTGTATTCCCCCTCGTCTTTCCTGTTCTCACACTGGAGAGCTTTTGCAAATACTCTGGCGATAAACTCTTTTCCCGAACCATTCTCCCCCGAGATGATATAGGCATGAGATACCTTATCCGTCACCAGCGCATGCTGCATATGCTCTTTCATCTGCTGCTGATCTATGATATCGGAAAAATCCGCCATTTACTCCCCCTTAAGTAAAGATATCTAAAAGTAATCCCTGTATCTGTCCTATCTTGGCCAGAATACCGATGTTGTTCTTTTCGTCCTTAACAAGCTCCTGTGCCAGCTCATCAAGCTCTTTATCCACCTGCCTGATAATTCCGTAAACCCTGTGTCTTCCCTTCCTGTCCAGAAAGTTTTCACGGGAAAAGACATGTGAACGGGTCACCACTTCGTTGAGGAAGTCCTTGATGAGAATCCTGTATCTCTGCATATCCTTGATATCATTTCGCTTGGATATCTTGTCTCCCTGCTGGATAATATCCTGCATCATGAGATTCAGGCGCTCTGCGAGCCCCGCATCCTCAAGCTTGCTGGTAAGGACAAACTTAAAATCTCCGTTTGCTTCCTGTGCCTGCTCCGGAACCGGGGTCTGGTTAGTCGGTGTGATATTATTGACCTTAATATCCATACTATACCTTCCAGCCTTGTTATCAGTTCATGCTCTTAACAATGTGTTTTTTGATCTCTTCTATGCAATCCTCTATGAGGTCATTATTGTAAAATCTCGTGTCGACTCCGGCTTCCGCAATCTTGGCTTCGCTAAAGTCTTCTTCGTCTGCCAGAAAGCGTCTGCACATCTCGTCGTACTTTGGGTGCTCCTGTTTTGCTTCCCTGTGCATTGCCCTCTCGAGTCTTATCCTGGCTTCTACGTCAATTAGAAGGGGAACGACATTCTCTTTTCCGAAGTAATCTCTTATATAGCAGAAGGATTCCAGTGTGCCAATTACAAGGTAATTGCCTCCTGTAAGATCAATCTGACCATCATCTACAGTAAAGTAGCGCCACTCACCATAATTGGTGTGGTAGGTCCTCTCCTCGATGATCTTGCCCTGGGATTTAAGATCAAGATAGCCGTTCTCATCCCTGAAGAAGTATTGGATGCCCTCAGTTTCACCATCGCGCATTGGGCGGGTAGTATAGGGCACAACCTTCTTAAGGGCCAGGTTTTCATCCGTTATCAACTTTTTGTAAATGGTATCTTTCCCTGATGTGCTTTTTCCCATCAGTAGAAAAATTCTGCCTGTGGACATTTCTCTTCCTGCCAGTAATTTGTATTTGGATCAGATCTCCTCGACCCTGATCATGTTGGTTCTTCCGGGAATTCCAAGGGGAACTCCTGCTGTAAGAACAACCTTGTCACCTGCTTTTAAATATCCTGCGTTCTTAGCTGCGCTCAGAGCCTCTCTGAAGAGCTCATCTGCGGTGTCTTCCTGTCTGATATGAAGCGGAGCTACGCCAAACATAAGGTTTGCCTGTCTGCAAACTGTAGGATTGATGGTACATGCAATAACCGGGCAATTGGGCTTGTACATGGAAACCATGCTGGCTGTAAAGCCTGACATTGTTACGGTTACGATAGCGTCAGCATTTACCTCTGCTGCTATGTTGCATGTAGCATGTGAGATTGCTGTTGTATCGTCACTTGGTGCGTAATCTCTTTTCTTGAGTCTTCCTACATAATCTATATCGGCTTCTGTTCTCTCGGCTATACGTGCCATGGTCTTAAGAGCCTCTACAGGATAATCTCCTGCAGCTGTCTCTCCGGAGAGCATGATAGCTGTTGTACCGTCATAAATAGCATTGGCAACGTCGGTTGCTTCTGCTCTTGTTGGTCTTGGATGATGTATCATGGAATCCAGCATCTGAGTAGCTGTAATAACATATTTACCGGCTGCCTCTGCCATCTTGATAAGCTTCTTCTGAAGTACAGGAACCTCTTCGAAAGGAACCTCTACTCCCATGTCTCCTCTGGCAACCATGATGCCGTCTGCTGCGTCGAGGATCTCTTCTATATTATTGATTCCCTGGATGCTCTCAATCTTGGCAATGATCTTCATGGGAGAGCGCTTCTCGGTAAGGATATCTCTTATTGCCTGAACATCCTCTTTGGTTCTGGTAAAGGATGCTGCCACAAAATCAAAGCCCTGCTCACAGCCAAAGATGATATCGCTTCTGTCCTGCTCGCTAAGATAAGGCATTGAAAGCTCGGCTCCGGGAACATTTACTCCCTTCTTATCGGAAACCGGGCCTGGGTTTATTACCTTGCAGATGATATCTGTGTCAGTAACGTTCTCAACTGAAAGCTCGATGAGACCATCATCAAGAAGAATCGTCATTCCGGGCTTACAATCATTTGTCAGGTTCTTATATGTGATGGATACCTCGTCCTTAGTGCCCTCAACTTCTCTAGAAGTAAGAGTAAAGGTCTGGCCTGCTGTAAGTTCTACCTTGCCATCCTTAAAGTCCTTAAGTCTGATCTCAGGCCCCTTGGTATCAAGCATTGTTGCCACTGGAAGCTCAAGCTCATCGCGAAGCTTTCTTATTCTCTCAAACTTTCTTCTGTGCTCATCGTGGGAGCCGTGGGAAAAGTTGAATCTGGCAACGTTCATGCCGGCAAGCATAAGCTCTTTTAACTTCTCTTCGCTCTCACTTGCTGGTCCAATTGTACATATTATCTTTGTTTTACGCATAAAATTCCTCTCTTATCTATTATACCCTTATTTTCCCCTTTTTCGACCTCTAAAACACCTTGAACATTGAGGCCTTTTTCCATATATCTTGAAATATCTTCTATAATAGAATGACTTATCTCTTCTCCCGGTACGATCAGTGGTATTCCGGGTGGATAAAGATTGATAAATTCCCCGGATATTTTACCGGATGCTTCAGATAATGTGACAAGCTCTTTTTCCTCATCCCAGGCCTTATACAGCGGCAAAGTTTTCCTGGGAATTATATATGAAGAAATGTCAGTAGCTTTTGTCTGCAGTGAAACCTTTTCATCGATGCTGCATATTGCTTGTGTCAGCCTCTTGATTCCTTCCGGTGTATCCCATCCGGTGATGATAGCAAGAGCATAGTTTTCTCCTGCCATTTCCAGCTGCAATGAATAGTCCTCACGCAGTATATCATATAACTGCTGGCCTGTCATTGAACTATTCCCTGTATATATCAGTATTTTGGCAGGATCTTCAAGTTCTGTAAGCGCTGCCACCTTAAGTTTTTGACAGCTTTTAGTTCCTTCCTGAATTTCTGATCTGTACCTGATGAGCTTATCGGCAAAATCTTTCTTGTTTTCCAGCATGTGCTTAATGCAAAGATCTATTGAACTCATAAGTACATATGAAGGACTGCTTGATTGATATATCCTGAGAAATCTTTTTAACCGCTCAGCATCAATAAGCTCTCCCTGAACGTGGATCAATCCGGTCTGCGTCATTGATGGCAGTGTCTTATGAAGTGAGTGGATCACTATATCAGCTCCCTGAGAGATCGCATTTTCAGGAAGTCTCTCATCCAGTCCAAAATGGGCTCCATGGGCAGCATCTACAATAAGAGGAATACCATATTTGTGGCAGACCTCTGCGATTCCTCTAATATCAGAGCATTTTCCCTCGTAAGTCGGAGACGTAATGAACACAGCGTCGGACTTTTGGTTCATTTCCTGAAGGGTATTTTCTATATCTTGCGCTGTGTAGCTGTCAAAGATTCCGTATCTGTCAATCAGCTTTAACGGCAGATACTCTATATTTAGTCGCCTTAAGTACGCGGCATGATAAAACGATCTGTGACTTCCCCTTGCCGCGAGAATGGTTCCCTCTTCAGGTACTGCAGCTGATACTGCACTGAGCACGCCTGATGTACTTCCATTTACCAGGAAAAAGGTCTTATCCGCACCATAGAGCCTGTTTGCACGCTCCTGTGCCTCAAGAATGATCCCCTTCTCATCATGGAGATTATCAAATCCATCTATCTCCGTTATATCACAACGAAAAGCACCCTTTAACGGGGTGCTTTCAAGATTCCTCTTATGACCCGGCATATGGAACGGATACATATCTCCATCCGCCAGGTTTATCAGTTCCTGGTAAATATCAGGCATAGTTTACACTAATTTTTCCCTTCTTAAGCTTAAGTGTCTCAAGGGTAGATGCATATTTGTCTGCAAGACACACTACCCAGGCCTCTCTGCACTTAGGTGGTTTAACAGTAAGCGGCCACATATGCTTTCTTATTATTTCCTTCTCCCTCTCTGAGAGAGCAAAATCTCTTGTTGCATTGCGAAGAGCTATTCCCGGATGATAAAAGCCGTGAAGCTTGGGATGGATATTCCCCGGAGCCTCACCATCGTGCCAGTCATACAGGAAATAATCATGTAAAAGAGCTCCTCTGATAATTTCACGCTCTCTTCCCTTAATACCAAGCTTTCGGTTAAGCTTGATGGCGCAAAGAGCCACATGAATGCTGTGCTCATATACGGTTACATTTCCGTGCTGAATAAAGCTCTTTAATCTTTCATAATGCTCTGATCCAATGATATCGCTGCCATGCCCTGCAAGGATACTGCGATACTCTTCATCTTCTTCCAGCTCATTTAATATATTAGGATCAAATGTATCGGGATCATATCCCTTGACATCAAGAACCTTCTTTATTATCTCTTTATCTTCTTGTGCTAATCTATGCATATAACTACTCCAACTAAAAACAAACAACATGTAGTTACAAAAACCATATTTCAGGCTCTAATCATAATAACACATAATCAATAAGAAATTATTAAAATCATGCAAACTCATTAAAAATATTTCTAAAAAAATATCCCAACAGTTATCTGTTGGGATCGAATAGATTAATAAAAAAGATGCCTAGAGTCGGAATCGAACCAACGACACGAGGATTTTCAGTCCTCTGCTCTACCAACTGAGCTATCTAGGCATAGTAGCGGGAACAGGATTTGAACCTGTGACCTTCGGGTTATGAGCCCGACGAGCTTCCAGACTGCTCCACCCCGCGTCAGTATTAAGTTTTATTGCTTATTGCAATAAAAAAATGGATGGCGGTGGATTCGAACCACCGAAGCAAATTGCAGCAGATTTACAGTCTGTCCCCTTTGGCCACTCGGGAAGCCATCCATATAGAGCCGATGAGCGGACTCGAACCGTTAACCTGCTGATTACAAATCAGCTGCTCTGCCAATTGAGCCACATCGGCTTACACACGAATTGTGTTGTGTAATAAAATGGGGCCTACAGGGCTCGAACCTGTGACCCTCTGCTTGTAAGGCAGATGCTCTCCCAGCTGAGCTAAGACCCCGGTCAAATTAAAATATGAAGTTGAGCGACCCGAAGGGGGTTCGAACCCCTGACCTCCGCCGTGACAGGGCGGCGCTCTAACCAGCTGAGCCACCGGGCCATATTTCTTCGATTGTACCTTCAAAACCGAACACTGAAATCTCTTAGATCCGTCTCTAACCTTTGCTTTTTGGATAAGCCCTCGACCTATTAGTACACATCAGCTGAACACGTTACCGTGCTTACACCTTGTGCCTATCTAACCTCGTACTCTCCAAGGGGTCTTACTCCATAAAGGAGGGATATCTCATCTTGAGGGGGGCTTCACGCTTAGATGCCTTCAGCGTTTATCCCTTCCGGACGTGG
>JAEEGH010015863.1_pt1 | contig 16294 bp, 15 predicted proteins | sample 9134181 | NCBI WGS metagenome assembly JAEEGH01 (sample SAMN16246544, study PRJNA631951) | gut metagenome | biome: gut microbiome; feature: rumen; material: DP-attached | host: Bos | place: Iran: Karaj | collected 2018-10
CGAACACAACACCGATAAGATAACCAGCCCGGTCACCGTCAGCGGTAACACCGAACTGTTCGCATACATTACCAGCAAGACCGATGTCCACTACACAGTTGCCATCTATCAGAGGGACAGTCCCGCATCGGGATATGTGAAGACCAATGAGTACGATGAATCCGTGGTAGAAGGAAAGGAATTCAAAGCCGTCAGTGTACTCGGCTACAGATATGCATCTTCGGATCCCGCCGACTACAAGAACGTGGTCGCGACCGAGAGGACCATCAGCATCTACTTCGACATCGCAACCGGGGATCAGGAAGTCTCATTCGGCGGTGTTGCGGCATCAAGCGTCCCCGAGGGATGGACACCCGCCTTGGACTGGCAGAGCATGACCAAGACCGTCAGCTACGGCGAGGAGGTCATCCTTCCCGAACTGGTGAAGGAAGGTTACAGACTCATATGGATGGTCGATTCAGTCCCGCTCGACGGCAACAGGTATGTCTTCGATAAAGTGACGCAGGACGGCAACAGCGATTACTCGCTGGATGCCGTCACAATAACCGCTACATTCGAGAAGAAGAGTTACAAGCTTACTCTGACGACGCTCCACGGAAACTTCTCCGGTCAGGAGAAGGTAGAGATCACAGTGGAGTACGGCGCCACCATCATGGACGCCATAGGGTCCACCGTGCCTACCGGATATACGGGTTACACACTCTCGTCCGACAAGTGGCTGAAGGCTGACGGAACTGTCCTGTCGAACACCGAGACCATGCCTGCCGCGGATATCATGCTGAGAGCGAATCTGATCGCCAACAGTTACACCATAATATTCGATCTGAACGGCGGAACGGGCACTGTGACGAACATAGATGCCAAGTATGATAAGAGCGCGAACCTGCCCACAGACGAGGGCTTGACACGCACAGGATTCGAGCTCATCGGATGGAATACCTTGGCATCCGGTGCAGGCACCAATTATTCCCTCGGAGCTACTGTGATCAACCTCTGTACCGATGATGGTGACAGCATCATTCTGTTTGCGAAGTGGGAAGTGAAGAAGTTCACCCTTACCATAAAGTATGTGGGATGTCCCGAGCCTATCGACGATTATGTTGAGGTGATCAATTACAACAACTCATACGATGTCAACAGCCGTCTGTTCGACTGGTATGACGTTGATAAAGCAAGGGTATACGGAAGGATAACTGAGGATACCACGATAACCGTGACATACACCCCCACACCGTTCGATATAACATACGATCTGGATGGAGGAACGGTCACCGGCAACCCCGATAGTTATAACATCGAATCAGGAGCGATCACCCTGATCAACCCTGAGAAGACGGGCTACGACTTCGCAGGATGGACTGGTACGGACGTCGCCGTTCCGACGATGGAGGTCACCATACCCGCAGGTCGGCACGGAGACCGTTCATATGTCGCACACTGGAACGTCAAGTCGTACACCATAACATGGAAGAACGATGACGATACCCTCATCGACACGACGATTGTGAACTACGGTGTAGTTCCGACACATGCAGATGCCGTGAAGGAATCCACTGTACAGTACACATACACCTTCGCAGGCTGGGATCCCGCACTCGTTGCTGTCACAGGAGATGCCACATACACTGCCACATTCACGCCTGTACTGAGGTCATATGCAGTCACATTCTCCGGAACGGACCTTACCGTCAAGAACGGCAATGTGGCCATAACATCCGGCGATCTGATCGATTACGGTACAGTGCTTACGCTTGTGTCGCCCGAGCTTGCAGGTAATGATAATATCATAACCGTGAACGGTTCGCCTTATACGCAATCCACAGTGACCGTTGAAGGAACATTGAATATCACTCAGAGCTACACGCCTAGGATTCACACTATAACCTACTATGTGAATGGAAACGTGGCCAAGACGGATTCGTTCGCATACGGTGAGACTGTTGTGCCTTACACATATGAACCTCCTTCGGGATTTGACTTCTCAGGATGGACCCCTTCCACATTCCCTGCAACGATGCCGGATGAGGATCTTGAGTATACAGGTACGACCACTGCAACGGTATTCAGTGTGACATTCGTGGTCGATGATGAGATAGTCATAGACAGTTACACGATCGTGGGTGCATTCGACAGTTACACTGCAGGTATCGCGGTGGATCTGCCGACGGTCGTCACAATCGTCCCTGACGGATACACTTTCGAAGGATGGTATGACAACGACGGGCGCACAGGTTCTGTATGCACTCAGATTCCGACCTCATCCACTGGCGATCTGACATTCTACGCAGGATGGGATGTCAAACAGTTCACCATAACCTTCGATACCGACGGCGGAACCGCCATCCCGCCCATAACACAGGACTACAACACAGGCATCACCGCGCCGGGCAACCCGACCAAGGAAGGATACACCTTCAGCGGATGGGACCAGGCAATTCCTGAGAAGATGCCTGCAGAGGATATGACCATCAAGGCCCTGTGGACGATCGCCCAGTTCACCATCTCATTCGATACCGATGGAGGAACCCCGGTCGCAAGCATCACGCAGAACTACGGGACGACCGTTGTTGCACCTGCATCGCCGACGAAGAACGGATACATATTCGCAGGATGGAGTGTCATATTCCCGCTGTCGATGCCCGCCGAGGACTTCACGGTCGTAGCATTGTGGTATTCCGTCTCGGATTACAACGCAGTCTATGATGGTGCGGCTCATACGATCGTCGTTGACAAATCGACACTGGTCACTGTGACATACAGCGATACTGTGGACGGCATATACACCGATACGCCCAGTTCGTACACCGATGTGGGCGACTATGAGACATTCTATAAGGTTACGCTCCGCGGAGATGAGATCGGTGCGGGCAGCAAACATGTGGTCATCACACGTGCACCCGTCGCTATACCTGTGCCTGCGCAGGGGCTGGTCTACAACGGTTCCGCACAGAACGGAGTCGCCGCAGGCACCGGATACAGCATTGTATCCGGTAACACCGAGACCACACCCGGCAACTACGAGGCGATCGTTGCGGTCGACGGAAATCACAAGTGGTCCGATGAGACCATAACGAACAAAGCAATCCTGTGGTCGATTGCCAAGAAGGTCCTCACCGTCACGGCAGACGACAAGGAGATCGAGTACGGACAATCCCCGCCGATATACACTGTCGAGTACAGCGGATTCGTCCCCGGAGAGTCATCGAGTGATCTCGGCGGGTCGATTTCCAAAACATCAGACTATGTCGTAGGATCCGGCTGCATGAGATACGATATCCGCGTCAGCGGATTGGAATCGGACAATTATGCCATAACTTACGTGGACGGAAAGCTGAATGTCACCCCGAAGCACATAACGGAGCTCAACTGGGACGGCCTCACAGGCAACGTCTACAACAAGCAGAAGCATGACAACATCGTGGCCACACCAGTTGGTCTGCTGTCAGGCGATACATGTTCCGTGTATTTCCAGTGCGATGACTACATCAGCGCCGGAAGCCACACGGTGACGGCAATCGGTCTCAGCAACAGCAACTACATCCTGGAAGGAACACTTACGGGACAGCTGATCATCGCGCCCAAGGAAGTCGTTCTGTCATGGGGATGGAGCGAATTCCCGTACAACGGACAGAATCAGGCCCCGACAGCGAACGCATTGGGTCTAGAGAGCGGAGATTCGTGTACTGTCACAGTCAGCGGAGCTGCATCCGATGCAGGCAACCACACCGCTACGGCTGTAGCTCTGAGCAACAGTAACTACAGGCTTCCTGCAGTGGTCACGAGACCTTATACCATCATCAAGGGTAACTACGATATGAGTGCGGTCTCGATGTCCGAGCTGACACTTGTATACGATAGGGAATACCATACGATAACCGTTACAGGGACGCTCCCCACTGGTAAGGACGGCATACAGGTCACCGTTAACTACACCGGAGGTTCTACCGATGCTGGCACATATACAGTGACAGCAACATTCGCTACGACTTCCGTGAACTACAATGTACCGGCACCGCTGTCAAGGACACTGAAGATCGAACCCAAGACTGTAGAGATAACAGGCATCACAGCGGCCAACAAACCGTATGACGGGACCACTGCAGTCGGCCTTGACACGAGCGGAGCCGTCATCAGCGGATTGATCTCAGGCGACGACCTCTCAATAGTGTTCGGTACCGGAGCATTCCCCACAAAGGATGCAGGCACCCACCAGATAGTGTTCACAGGATACGGTCTTGGCGGAACATCCGCAGGCAACTATCAGCTCGTATCACAGCCTGTCGTCAGTGCAACGATCACCAAGATCCTGCTGGATATCTCTATTATGGGTGACTACGAGATCACATACGGTGAACAGAGGCCCGACTTCATGGTGTCCTACACCGGGTTCATACCTGGTGAGGATGAATCGGATCTCATCGGTACACTCTACTTCGATTGCAACTATGAAGTCGGAAGCAAGGTGGGTAACTACTGGGTGATGCCTGCAGGAGTGAGTTCGAACAACTACAACATCAACCTCAACGGAACGATGCTGAAGGTCAACAGGATCAACACACTGATCACCATCACCACCAACAGCGCTACGATACCGGGTAATGATGACACCATCCTTACAGACAGTGGATACGAATTCACGCAGGGAATCCTGATCCCCGGAGATGTGCTCACGGTCAAGGTCAACGGAAAGCAGATTGGAATCGGAGAATCCTATAACTCAATCAGTTTCTACAGCATCACACACGGAAATGTGGACGTGACCAACTGTTACAGGACCGATCTTGTTGCAGGAATCCTTAAGATAGTTCTCGGACGCAACGTGGACATAACCAACGGTTCATCCGCAACCTATGACAAGGACGTGATCGATATCGAAGGATACACCGGCGGAATGATCGCTGACGGTGCGCCGTTCGATCTGAAGATCAAAGCCAAGGTCGATGTCAAGCGCATCGACGTTGTCGTGAAGATGGGTGGAACGGAGATCGATGCATTCAACCGTGAGAGCGATACTTCAGGTAACGTTCACATCGATAGTGTCACCGATGACATAGAGATCGTTGTGACGTATTCCAACAGTGACGGAAACGGATTCAACATCATACCGTTCATCATCATCGGTATCATCATCCTGATCGTTGTTGCAGGAATCGCGATCTATGTGAAGAAGAAGAGGGAAGGGGACAAACCCGAATCCAAACAATAAAACAGCAGACGGGCTTATGCCCGTCTCTTATTTTTCTAATGACCCAGATGATAAAATAAGGGTTTATGTTAAAGGGTTTGGCATGATGTCTTACGACATCAGGCTTGCTGATCTGAGCTCTGCTGCGATCTTCTCGACAGCGCGGACGACGTCCTCAGGGACCTTCGCACCGGTGCAGACCATCTTACCGGATCCGAACAGGAGAACGACTACCTTGGGTGAGTCAAGCCTGTAAACGAGACCGGGGAACTGCTCGGGTTCGTACTCGACCTTCTCAAGACCGAGTGTGATTGCGACTGTGTTGAGGTTGATCTCCTGCTCAAGGTCTGAGGATGCGACGATGTTCTGCACCTCGATCTTGGGGTCGATCTGAATCTCGATCTTTGCCTTCTTGAGGTCTTCCTTGACCTTTCCGATAGCGACTTTGACATCATCAAGACTCTTGGCTCCGGTACAAACTACTTTTCCGCTTCTGAAAAGAAGAGTTGCTGTCTTGGGTTCCTTCAGTCTGTAAACGAGACCGGGGAACTGCTGGGGGTTGTATTCTGCACCGTCGAGTGCATCCTCGATCGCATTGAGGTCAAGTTCCTGACCGAGCGATGTGGACGCGACAACGTTCTCGATGTTCATTCTGCCCATCTATTCACCTAGCCCCGCTATATATATCGTATTTAAAAGGCTTTTGATTACAGAGTAAAATTAGCTGTAAAATCCCCTGTATGATTTCATCACTCCAACAGGGGTTTTGTGCTGTTATCCAGCTAAAAAAAGAGCGGTTTGTTACCGAATCTTGATTTTAAGACAGTTCTTAAATACGGTGACAGTGTAGTAGAAATCAGACCTGACCGGCCCCGAAGGGCCGTAAATGGTTTACTTAAGCAGTTCGACGATCAGCCGAACTACTTGAAGGACCAGAGCTAGCTTGTGAAATTTGGTGCTCTGGTCCTTGTCCTCTTTCTTTCATCTTCTGTAGTAAGTCAATCCAGACAGACGCAGAGTACTCTCGGGACAATGCATAATTGTGAAAAGGTATGGAGTCGGAGAGGAGGGTCGAACTCCCATCTGAGGATCTGCAGTCCCCTGCATAGCCGCTGTGCTACTCCGACTTGCGTCACCGTCTATATTTACAGGATATATTAAAGTTGTTACAATTCCGCGACAAACTATTATTGCTGGATTGCTTAGACCGCATCATGCACTGCAAGGACGTCTCCGTACGTGAGGTGGATTTCGATCTCACGCCAGATGCAATAGCGTCGGAGATGGATTGCTGGACCGCATACGCCAAATGCGAATATCTCGTCCTGAGGAAGGGGGATTCATTCGCAGCTCTCAGGGTGGAGAAAGAGGAAGGCATAGGTCTCTTCAGGAAGGTGAAGGATTATCAGATCCTGTCCCTCCCCGAGGATACAGATTACGTTCGCGATGAGACTATAGATGTTCTCAATATTCCCAGTCTGGCACTTGTTCAGAATGAGCATAAGGGACGTGCCGTTGTCATCGAAGGGATGTTCTCTCACATTGTGTTCATCAAGGATCTCGAACCCCTTATGCTCAATGTCGTGGACAGTGTCCCGCCCTCACCGTCGAAGTTAGGTGTTCTTGTGAAGAAGGCCTTGGATTCCGATTTCATCGACCTTCCGATAATCGTACACGAAGAGACCATAGACATGTGCTCCAAGGTCTCCGATGTTAAGACGGAAGGCGTGATGTTCCCCTGCAAGGTCTCCGGTATAGTTACCGAGAAACCGACATACTATCTCGATAACGACCCGGAACTGAAGCACGATGTCACTCTGATAGGATGCAACCTTTCGAAGAGGATCTTTGAATCACTCTACAGGAGAACGCCCGAGTTCATCAACGTCTGTCCTGCCGATAATATCACTGCCGAAGGGAAGACGATAGTGAAATGCTGCAAGGTCAAGGAAGGACACATAAAGGAAGGGGATGTCGTCAAGGTCCCGTGGGGCGCGACAGTCCCTGAGATCGTCGGGGCGATAAAGGACCTGTTCTCAGATCAGTGACCTGCCTTTGTTTATCGCACGGTAGCCTTCTTCCACCTTACCGGATTTGCATAGGAGTTCGCCTAGTGCGTACCATGAATCGGCATCATCGGGATGTTCCTCCAGATGCTTCTTAAGATGCATGATCGCCATCTCCGTTTTTCCTTCCGATTCCAGCTTCCTGCTGGTGGATCTTCCGCCTGTCCTCTCATCATTCAGGCGGAGCATCTCCTTGCGGGCATTCCTCAGCACCACTACCATGGCATTGTCCGTTATCCAGGGGTAGCGTCTCTTGGTCTTCTCTGAGAACTGCTTCGCTTTTTCCTCATCTATCTCGGCATCGCGTCCGCTGAAGATGTTCTTCGGAACGGCAAGGATCATCTTGCCGTGTGCGATCTCCAGACAGTCATCGGGTACGGTCATGGTTTCCTGAAGACGATCAGTGAACCGTCGATGTCCCTCTTGGAGGTACCGAATTCCTTCAGATCGTCGATCTCATAATTGTTGAACACGGGTCCGTCCTTGCACACGCGTTTGCCGTCGATCATGCATGCTCCGCAGACTCCGCATCCGCATTTCATGTATCTCTCGAGCGACATCTGGTGTTCGATGTGCACCTTGTTGAGGAACTGGTGCAGGAAGTACAGCATGATCTCCGGACCACAGGCGATGATCTCATCGTACTCCTCTTCCTTGACCAGCTGTTTCACCAGATCCACCGCGTTTCCATGGAATCCCATGCTTCCGTCATCCGTTGAGACCCAGTATCTCATGGCGAAGTTCTTCACCGTGGGTATGTAACATTCTATCTCATCGGAAGTCCTTGCGGCAACGACAGCATCGACCGACCTGCTCTTCATCACAGGTATCAGAGGCGCCATTCCGATGCCTCCGCCGACGATGAGGATCTTCTTCTTGTCGTTCATGTCGAGTGTGTATCCTCTTCCGTACGGACCTCTGACCTGCATCCTGTCGCCTGCCTTCAGGCCGCCCAGGAACTTCGTGTCGTCACCGATCATCTTGAAGGTGATGCTCTTGTCGTGCTTCACGCCTGAGAGTGATATCGGGATCTCCTCCATTCCGGGTGCCCAGACCATGACGAACTGTCCCGGTTTCGCCTCGGCATCCCACTCGAACGAGATCCTCCTGGTGGTATCGTTGAGCTTCTTGTTCTCCTTGATCATCACGATGTCACTCATGGACTATCCCCACCATGTCATCAATCGTACGGTATCCGTAGCGTTTCATGAATTTCGTAATACCTTTGCAGACGGTGCCGAATATCTCCGGACCGTAATCCATAACAGCCGTACCGATCTGGAATGCCGATGCACCCGCCATGATGTATTCCAGCGCATCCCTGTAGCTGGTGATGCCTCCGACTCCTACGATCGGTATGGAAACTGCCTTCTTCAGATCGTAGACGGCACGCACTCCGATGGGTTTGATCGCGTTGCCTGAGAGTCCGCCGACCTTGTTGCTCAGTATCGGTTTTGCGAATTCGGGCGCGATTATCATCGCTTTGAGTGTGTTGATGGCGACGATCGCATCTCCTCCGCCTTCCTCCACTGCTCTTCCGATATCCGTGAGGATGTGGGTGTTCGGCGTGAGTTTAGCCCATACGGGGATGTCAACCGCAGCCTTCACCGATGAGACGATGGTCTTCACCAGTTTCGGATCCGTTCCCACTTCGATTCCGTATCCCTTCGCGTGAGGGCATGAGAGGTTGAGTTCCACGGCACATGCGCCGTAATCCTCCATCTTACCCGCGAGCTTTGCGAATTCGTCAGCATTTCCGCCGTAGATGGAACCGATGATCTTGCCTTCCTTGGTGGCGATCTCCATCTCCTCGGCGAAAGCATCTATTCCGGGATTGGGGAGACCCATCGCGTTGATGCATCCTGCATTGACCTCTATGAAATTCGGGTTGGCATGTCCGGGGTTGGGATTCGTACCTACCGATTTGGACACTGCCGCTCCTGCGCCTGACTGTAATATTCTGACCATCGACAGTCCTGTCTCATCCATGATGCCTGACGCCACCATACTGGGATTCTCGAATTCCAGACTGCCGACCCTGGTCCTGAGGGAACTCATGTGCTCCCCATCGGGATGAAATTAATTAACCTTTATTCGTGCGAGAGCACGATATCCGCGAATTCCGCCTTCGCAGCCTTGGCGAGATCGTAGGGATTGAGGAATATGGTGCACCCGAGTTTGCCGCCGCTGATGTACACGTTCTCAAGGTCCTTAGCGGATTCGTGTATCACGATCCTGCATTGTCTCTTGATGCCGAGAGGGCTGCATCCTCCCCTCACATAGCCGGTGATGCGGTTGATGTCCTTCACCGGTATCAGATCGATCGATTTCTCACCGACCGCTTTGGCGGCCTTCTTCATGTCCATCTCGCATGACACCGGAAGAACGAAAACAGAATATCTCTCGCTCTTCCCCTGTGCGATGAGGGTCTTGAAATCCCATTCCTCCGGCACTCCGGTCTTATGTGCCACATCTGTGCCGCTGGTGAATTCCCCCTCTACCTCGTAGTAGATCGTTCCGTAACGGATCTTCATCTGATCGAGGATGCGCATGGCATTGGTCTTCTGTTCCGCCATCGCCTCGGCATCGGCATCTAAGTTAAAATAATAAAGAGGTCATCGTCAGAGCATGGATGTAGGTTCCGTAAGGAAGGATTTCCCGACGGTCAGGAGCGGCAAAGGTGTCTATCTGGACAGTGCATGCCAGAGTCTGAAACCCGATTGTGTCATCCAGAAGATCACGGAATACTACACCGAATACCCCGCATGCGGGGGAAGGAGCGTCCATTCCATGGGTACCCGCGTATCGATGGAGATGGATGAGGCCAGGGAGAAACTGGCGAGATTCTTCGGATGCGACGACCCCAATGAGTTCGTCTTCACCAAGAACACCACCGAAGGTATGAACACCATCGCCAGAGGATTCGGTCTGAAGAAGGGCGATGCCGTTGTGACGACGGATGTGGAGCACAATTCCAATCATGTTCAGTGGCTCACACTCTCAAGCGAGACGGGTGTCGAGAGGAGATACTGCAAGACATCCTTCGAAGGCGAGTTCGACATCGAGAACCTCAAGAAGGTCATGGACAGGAAGGTGAAACTGGTGTCCATGGGACAGACCAGCAACGTCACAGGCTGTACGATACCCGTGAAGGATATTGTTGAAATAGCACACGATTACGGTGCGGCAGTCGCGATCGACGGAGCACAGTCGGCACCCCATATGCCCATAGACCTGAAGGATCTGGATGTGGACTTCTTCTGTGCTTCCCTGCACAAGATGCTCGCCCCCACCGGAGTGGGATTCATGTACGGGAAGGCGGACAGGCTGAAGGAACTGAAGCCGCTGATCTACGGCGGAGGTATCGTCGGCCTCACTACTTACGATTCAGTGAAGATCTCTCCCGCACCTGAGAAGTTCGAGGCCGGACTGGAGAATTATTCGGGAATAATCGGAGCGGGTGCAGCATTGGATTATCTCTCGAAGATAGGGATGAAGAATATCTCGGAACATGAGAGATACCTTCAGAGAAGGATACAGGACGGCATCAGGGACATCGAAGGACTGTCAATAGTCGGCCCTGATGATCCTGACAAGAGAGGCGGAGTGTTCTCATTCAATATCAAGGGACTTAGTTCTCATGACATTTCCATGATGCTCGATAACATGGACTCCATCATGATTAGATCGGGGATGCATTGTGCCCATCCGTTCTTCGTATCAAGGGGAATAGACGGAAGTGCCAGAGCATCTGTTTACCTGTATAACGATGACAGCGACATCGACCGTTTCATCACAGCATTGAAGAAACTGTCCTCAACATTCTCGGAATGATCATATCGTTTCAATCATCACCATGTTCCCGTTCCTCGTGAACTTCACAATATCGTCAGTACCATAACTGTCGCGGTCGGATACCAGTTCGTGCACGGTATCGTATCTGTATTGGTTGCCGCCGTCGAAGACCGTCACGAAATGCCCGTCCATGACGATGCAGGAATCCTTGGGGAGGACGGTATTAAGCGACAGGGCCATCTCGTCAGCTTCTGATGCATAGAATGTATCGATCATCCTGCAGATGTTCTGCGACTGTTCTTGCATCTCGGAAGATTCGCCGTTATCGAACAGCGACTGTACCGGGGGCAATACCGTTGCTATCAGCAGAACACCGCATACGATCGTGACCACTCTGGTGACGGTGTATTCCATCATAGCACCGTCACCTCTATCTCGGGGATATTTCCGCAATCGACGCTGGTGAGTTTCAATGTGACTTTGCCTGAGAACGTCATCTGCTCGCTGATCTTAAGTACGGGCATTTCGAAGTAATTCTTAGAAACGATCTCGCCGTTATACATGGATCTCACACAGAAAGCATCGCTCCCTTCCCCGCCAACACAGAGTTCGCACCCTGCCGGAAGTGAGATGGAAACGGTCCTAGAGGAACCGTCGCCGGAACGATGTGCCAGCACAGCAGCATTCATGAATCTCTCGGCTTCTTGCCCCATCTCGGCGTCGGCCATTCCGCGCTCGCTGTCGTCCATTATGCCTGTGAGGGCGGGAAGGGAGATGGCGATGATAGTCATCGTCACCATCAGTTTGATCGGGAGTCCCATCACTCCCTTCTTGTTCTTCTTCAGGCGATCACGGTGATCCTGCATGATGAGTCCTCTCCGTATCCTGACTTCGAGACTTCCACTGTGAGGTATCCGACGTGGCTGTTCATCCTCATCCTGAGGTCATTGAATACAACCCTTCCTTCGTCATCGGTGTTGCCGTGTACGGTGTTTCCTTCGGAATCCGTGACCCCGAGTCCTGAGAGCACTACCGTCGCATCAGAGAGAGGGTTTCCGCTCTGGTCGTACACTGTTATGATGACATCCTCATTGGAGCGGTAGTATGAACCGAAGCTTCCGGATGCAGTCGTGGAATAGGTGGAATTTACCTTGGTGAGATCGAGATCGCCGCTCTCCACATCTACCGAACCTATGGAATGCGGTTCCTCGATGTTGCCCATCCATCCGACGATGATCGCTGTTCCCAACGTAGCGATCATGATGATGATCATCAGCTGGAGAGGGAGACCTTCTATCCCGCCCTTTCTGTTCTTTCTCAGTGCCTTTCCTGTCCTATGAATGCTCAATTGCTTCATGAACAGCTGTTCGGTTTGTTGCACTATTAAAGTGACAACTACATGTAACGATGTAATTACGGAGCACCGAGGATCAGTTCAGTAATGAGGCCCCGAGTTCGTAGGCCTCCTTCATCTCCTTCGGGAAGACCTCCTCTCTCCTCTTGACCCTCTGGGGACCGTCGAAGAAGGTCCAGTTGAATTTGCTGTAGTCCTTGACCTGCATCGTCTCCCCTGCGACGAAGACCTTGGTCGGTCCGATGAACCTTTCGAGGACGTTCCTGTAGTTCTCGAGGACATTCATGTACATGTCCGAGGGTGCATTCGATGTCATGATCAGAAGGACAGGTATCCTGCGCTCGTTGCAGCATGGTTTCTCCTTATTGTATGTGAGATAAGGGAATATGAGTCTCTCGTAGAACAGTTTGAATTCCGCGCACAGGTCGCTGAAGTAGTTGGGTGCGCCCATGATCAGTCCGTCCGCTTCCTTGATCGAATCAAGGACAGGTTTCAGACCGTCTTTTACCACACACTCGCCTTCGTGAGCCTTCCTCTTGCATCCGAAACATGAGATGCAGCCTGTGAACCTGTCGAGTTTGTAAAGATCGTACTTCTCCACTGTGTTTCCTTTGGATTCCGCTCCCTTGGCGGCTTCGGTTATGAGCATATCCGTGTTCCATCCGGAACGGGGGCTTCCGTTGACTGCTACGATCTTCGACATGAGATTTTGAATGACATGTCATGAGATAATCATTGCTGGTGATAATTAAATTGCATACAATTAAATAGTACACAATTATTGTAGGTGCATAGAGCAAGGAGATGAAAGAATGAGCATCTACGATTTCGAAGTGAAGGCAAGGGACGGATCCATGGTCCCTCTCTCAGACTACAAAGGCAAGGTCGTCATGATCGTCAACACGGCAACGGGATGCGGTTTCACTCCTCAGTATGAAGACCTCCAGAAGATCTACGATGAGTTCAAGGACAAAGGCCTTGAGATCCTGGACTTCCCCTGCAACCAGTTCAAGGAGCAGGCACCCGGTACGGACGAGGAGATCCACACATTCTGCAAGGGCAGATTCGGTATTACGTTCCCCCAGTTCTCTAAGATCGATGTCCTCGGTGAGAACGCGGACCCTCTGTTCAAGTATCTCTCAGCCAATACAAAATTCCAGGGATTCGGTGCAAAAGGTCTGGTACTCGGGCCCATCGTCAAGGGAATGGACAAGGATTACAAGAACAACGGCAACGTGAAATGGAACTTCACGAAGTTCCTGATCGGACGCGACGGTCAGATCATCGCACGTTTCGAGCCCACCACAGGCATGGGCAAGGTCAGGGAAGCCGTTGCAAAGGCAATCGAGTGATCACATGGCGGCAGAGGACAGATACGCCTGCCTGAGACTGGAGAATCAGCTGTGCTTCCCTCTCTACGCCTGCGCGAAGGAGGTAGTGAGGAGATACAGGCCGATGCTCGATGAACTGGGCATCACATATACGCAGTACATCGCCATGATGGCGCTCTGGGAGCATCATTCTATGTCGGTGAAGGATCTCGGTGCACTGCTCTGTCTCGATTCAGGCACTCTGACCCCTCTGCTGAAGAAGCTCGAGGAGAAGGGATTCGTCGAACGCAGCCGTGACATCAAGGATGAGAGAGTACTCATCGTCACGGTCACCGATGCAGGGATGGAGCTCAGGGAGAAGGCCCTGTCAGTTCCCGGAGCCATCGCATCCTGCATTCCGCTGTCGTTCGAGGATGCCTCGACACTTGCGAGGATACTCAGGACTATGATGGCCGATTTCCGTAAGGATCTCGATTGATCATAATCCGCCGATTATCTTTCAAAAACCATTAAATTTTCATTCAATATTTTGACAATCATGGAAAATTCCCTCAGGATATCCGATTCATGCATAGGCTGCGGACAGTGTGCGAAGGTCTGTATCAGAGGACATCTTGCCGTCGGTGACGATAAGAAGGTCCACGAGATCGAATCACCGTACTACTGTTTCAGATGCGGACACTGCATCTCGGTATGTCCGAAGGATGCCATCAGATTCGCGGGAACGGATGAGGGAGTAGAGGACATAGTCAAGCAATACCCTGTATCTCCTGAGGATCTGGCACAGTTGTACCGCCAGAGGAGGAGTCAGCGCTGGTTCGACAGGAAATGCACCGAGGAGGAGCTGAAAGCACTCATCTCATCAGTGGGCTACGCACCTACCGCTGAGAACTCCCAGAGGGTGGAGTATGCGGTGATAGATTCCCGCTTCGGAGAGTTCATGGAGATGCTCGCATCGATCCTTAAGGATCATGTTGACGAGCACCCCCGTCTCAAGCAGTTCGTAGAATATGTGGAGAACGGACAGAAGGAGAAGAACAATCCGTTCACATGGGAAGGGAGACAAGCTATCGTGATATTCGCGCGCTTCCCTATCGACGCTGTGATCCCCGCGGAACAGATCGATCTGATGGCATACTCCATGGGACTCGGAGGATTCCATTCGAGATGGATGCTCCAGGCATCGGAGAACGATCCCGAGAGGTTCATGTCGTTCTTCCCCGAGATCGATAAGGAACTGCAGGCCTATGCGGTGTACATAGTAGGTCATCCACGCGTGAAGTACAGGCGCACAGTCCCGAGGGATGAACGTAAGGTATGCTGGATGTAAAAGCGAAGAGGTTTGCGGCCGGTTGCCCGGCCGTTTGATTCAGAGCTTCTTGGCGAATTCCCTGATCTCGTTCATCTTCGCTTCGGACTTGTTCTCAGCACCGTGTGCGGTGATGATTCCCACATCCTGGATTCCGGCGTATGCCATATAGCCCTTGTACTGGGCGATCGCGGCATCATAGACACCGGGTGAGCCTGATGAAAGGAGCAGAGCGGCCTTCTTGGCCTTCAGAGGCTTTCCTATGCAATACACCCTCTGGATGGCAGCCTCCATCTGTGCGGTCATGGTGAAGTAGTAGACGGGTGAGGCGAAGACGACCATGTCCGCATCCTTGTAGGCGGGCATGATCTTCTCCAGGTCATCCTTCTGGACACAGGTCCCGTTGCCTTTGGTGTGGCAGTACTCGCAGGCAAGACAGCCTGCGATCTTCATCTTACCGACCTGATATTCCTCCACATCATGGCCTGCGGCTTTTGCACCCTCGCAGAATGCCTGCACCATTGCCGATGTGTTCTCTTTCCTTGGACTTCCGTTGAAAACAGCGATCTTCACTGATATCACCTGCCTTCGTGAATGCTAATATCGGATTTAGCGTTTCTGTGGCAACGATGAACAGAACAGTCTGAAGAGTTGTCAGTGAGATCAGAAGAAAGTGGTGGTCCCATTGTGATTTGAACACAAGAAACACTTCTGGGTCGGGACGCAATTTTTTGCCTCCCATTCGATCACTTTCTTGTTGTATTACAGGGTTTGTGATACACTCACTTTCCCCGACATTTGGTAAAAATGACTGTGAGTTTATAAAGATTGGGCGGTTTTTCTACATTTGTTGGGTTCAATACTATTTCGGGCGATTTTCTTTCGGGTTCAATACTCAGCCCTTTTTTGGACACAAATACACAAATAATTCGTTCGGCCAGTGTATCACATAACGGCGTTAATTGTCCTTATTGAACACAACAAAACCTGTTTTTCGGCGATTTTTTAGCGTCTTCGACAGAGCGAAAATACGTTGCGTCCGGAACACGATCGGCGGTACCGGGAAGGGATTTTGTGTATTCAAAAGAATGAAAAGGAATGCCGTTGCGGACGGCCGCAACGGTAAGGGGTTTCAGTCGAAGGTGAGGTCTCTGATGGCTTCCGATATGTCATCGTTGTTCACCCCGATGTATAGCATCGTGACGCTGATGACGAGAGGATGCTCCGCGTCAGTGTCACGGAAAAAGGGATGCA
>JAEEGH010015867.1_pt1 | contig 16293 bp, 10 predicted proteins | sample 9134181 | NCBI WGS metagenome assembly JAEEGH01 (sample SAMN16246544, study PRJNA631951) | gut metagenome | biome: gut microbiome; feature: rumen; material: DP-attached | host: Bos | place: Iran: Karaj | collected 2018-10
CTTATCAACATGTGAAGATCCCGGTTTAAAGATAGGATCCTTCACATCAAAGAACTGAATCTTGAACTGTTCATCATTACTGATGAGTCCATAAGTAGTGAAATCCCTGTACTTGGTGCCGTACTCAAGGTACTGAGCCTTATTATTGCTGACAGCCTTAAGGTTCTTTACATTAAAGCCTCCGGTTATGGGCTCAAGAACCCAGTAGCTGTAGTCATCCTTATCCTTGAAGTAAAGACTTCCGCCTGTAGCTCCGGTGGTAAGGTACTTTCCGGTAGCTTCATCTTTAAAGGCAAAGGCCTTATTGGCTTCATCATATTCAACCGCAAGAACTGCTGCATCTGCGGGAATCTCAAGATTGCCCTCCGCATCCAGCTCCTTGACTGTTCCGCCAAGATATTTATTGTTGATTACAGTTGAATTGAGGACATTTCCCTTGGCGTAGATAACAACTCTGTCTCCGCCCTTAAGGTCAGTGTTCTCATTGTTCCTGGCAACAGGTGTATCTGTGCCTGTAGCCTCTGCTGCGTAGAAGCGTGCCAGATATGCCTCTCCGCCTGATGCCAACTTATAAGTTGTCATTCCCTTGTAATACTGGATATAAACATCGTTCTGAGAGCCATCCTTGGCTGCATTGTTCTTGATATAGCAGCCGCCGTCAGCCTGAGCCTCGATGGTCCACTTGCCGTTGTCTGTAAGACCCTCTGCAAATCCGAGGCCGTTGGATGTTTTATTGTCCTTTACGGAAACAACAGCTGTAAGATACAGCTCTTTTCCCTCTGAATCTGTGTACTTGAAGGCAACGTAGTCGTCCTTCTTCTCAACTGTGAGAACAGCTGCGTCTGAATTCTTGGCCTGAACCTTGCCATCTTCTGTGGTCTCTGTTTCAACGCCGGTGAGCTTAATTCCGGTGACATTGGCTGAAATGGCCAGATTCTGAACAACTACAATAACCTTGTCGCCGTCCTTAAGACTATCTGCAGTGATCTCATTTGTGATCTCAACTACAGGTGCAGGAGCCTCTTCCTCAGAAAGCTCAGGGAAGGTGTAAGCGTTAAAGGTATAAGCTGCCGCCTTGTCGCCCTCTGCATAGCTGTTGGTTGTGAACAGCTCGCTGTAAACCTGCAGATACTGATGCTTTTCGACACCTGAACTATTTACGTAAATTGCATTTACATTTCCAAGAAGGAATGTACCGTCCTCATTCTGCTTTACTTCCCAGAGGCTGTATTCATTGGCGGTAGTCTCTAATGTAAGCTTTCTTCCGCCCTTGACTGTGGTAAGGAACTTGCTTACTTCCTGACCATTTTCTGAAACCTTGGCCTTTACATAATACTGGCCCTCGGTCTCTGCCTTAACAAGGCTGAGTCTGGCAATTGCAGGATCCTGCTTGTCGCCGTTTTCTGAAACGATCTGAGCATAGGTAAGGTGACCGTCGTCATTTACCTTAACTTCAGCGCCCTCAAGTTTGCTGCTGTTGTCAGTTGTTGTCATGGCCTTGCGGCTCTCGAAAACAGCAACGAACTCCTGATCTTCTTCGAGCTTGGTAATATCAGCGATTTTGGAGCCTTCTGCCAGTTCATAGGCAAAAGAAACAGTGTCGCTGACAGCTACCTGGTCATCCACCTGAAGCTGTGAATATGCATAGACAGTAACAGCCTTGGTTACCTCAATAGCCTCAGTGTACTCCTTGAAGGAGTCTGCAGCTCCGGTTGTGCTGTAGTAGATCTTGGATCCCTCTGTAGCACAGGTCAGCTCTACCTTCTGTCCGAACTCAACCTTACCGGCTGTAACTGAAGCAGCAGGAGCTGCTACGGTGAGCTGCTCCTGAGGCTCCTCGCCGTTGCGTGCGCCTGCATAGAAGCTAAAGGACTGATCAAGTTTGTCAACATCTGAATCTTTGTAGCCCTTTGTAGTCAGAACTCCCTTACTATCACATGAAAGCCACTGGAAGGCATCTCCCTTCTTGGCCGTAGTATTAACTATGGAATAGCCGGGATTGTTCTTGCCGTTGTTATAAGTAACTGTCCATTTGGCAAGGTCAAGATCTGTAGTATATTTAAGGCCATTTCCCTCTGCAGCATACGCGCTTAAGTAATTTCCGGTTGCTGTATCCTTAAATAAATAATAGTTCCCTGCCTGGTTATACTCGACCTCAAAGAGAATGGCATTATCACCGACAGTTTTCTTGTCAGCATCAAAATCAGCCAGCTTCCACTTGTAGCCGGTAGTATCACCATTAAGTGTGTTTGAAAGTGCAAACTTCCTTACTACAAGAAACACCTTATCGCCGTTTTCAGGTGCTGCAGTAAGCTTGTCTCCAACAGAATAAGCAGTATTACCTTCATCTGTTGATGTCAGTACTACTGTGTCATCTCCTGCTGTTACTGCCATTGTAGTGGCTGACTTATCAGCCGTAATATCTGCGTTCTCGTCGGCTTCGACCTCAGTGTCCTGTGCCTCCTCCGCAGTTTCTTCAACATCCGTGTCTAAAGAATCGCCGTTTTGGTCCTCTTCATCCTTGGAATCGGAATCATTTTCCAATTCATCATTTTCATTTTCTTCATCAATGCCGATGTCCTCCCCGTCATCTTCTTCAGATGAATCTTCATCGACATTCAGATCTCCCCCAACCACGGTAGTGTCTGTAGCGTCTATATTCGGGGTAACGCTCTCAGATACTTCTGTGACCGGCAAAGATTCGCTTGCCTCAGCGACAAAAAAAGCATTTCCGAATGCAGTGGAAAACACAATCAGAAATGCCGTCAGCAAGGCAAAGACTTTCCTTGTTGCTCGTCTCATAACATATTTTCTCCCTTCACAATATTACCTTCATCGCACATCCCCTAATGTGCGATCCTCCTGTTGAGAAAAAAATGTTATCAATAAATCGAATGTTATGTCAACGAAATTAATTCACAAAAATTTTAGTCTTTTTTAACAATTTTATTCCAATACACCCGTTGTCTTTCGCACAAGCATATTGAGCACTCTCTTTTTATCCAGACTCCATAAGGGCGCAACCAGTAATTTCCTGGGTCCGTCGCCTGTCATGCGGTGAACCACAGTCTCCTTCGACAAAAGAGCTATAGCCTGAGCCACAAGGTCCGTATATTCCTCCATATCCATGATCCAAAACTCTGAAGGTCCGCCCTCAGACTCCAGGTCTCTCTGAAACTCCGTAAACATGTCAGTCCCGCTTAAAATCTGAAGATTCTGGATCTTGATACCATCAAGCACAGGCTCCAGTTTAGATAAATAACGTATGGTATCCAACATATCCTCCCTGGTCTCACCGGGTAAACCAAAGATCACGTGCACCACCACGTTTATTCCAATTGCCTTAAGATTCCTGTAAGCCTCATCAAATACGGAAAGCTTATAGCCTCGTCTTATTCTGCGAGCCGTTTCCTCATGAATAGTCTGAAGTCCCAGCTCCACCATGACCGGCTTTATGGAATTCAGCTCTTTTAACATACTTAGAACTTCAGGTCCAAGGCAGTCAGGCCTGGTACCAAGAGACAGCGCCACGATGTCATCACGCTCTATGGCCCTTGTATAAAGATCCCTAAGCCTGTTTACATCGCCGTAGGTATTGGTATAGGACTGGAAGTAAGCAATAAAGAGCCTGGCATCGGTCTTACTGCTGATAAGCTCCTTGGCTTCCCGGATCTGCTCATCTATATCTTTATAGGAAGAAGCAAATTCCCCGGAGCCACCCTCAGAGCAAAAAGTACAGCCTCCCGTAACTCCAATGCTGCCATCCCTGTTTGGACAGCTGCAACCTGAGGATAACGAAAGCCTGTACACCTTCTCGCCATATTTTTCTTTTAAATAAGTTGATAATCTGATTGCCATTACATAATCCTGCCGCTTTTAGGCCCAAGCCCGGATGCGACGATACTATCCGGAGTGATACTGCACAATATGAACACCACCTGAACACCTGCTTCAACAGCTTCATTAAGGGTCTTGGCAAATTCAGGGTCCGTCTCGGTATTGGGTCTTACCTCACTGATGCCCTCTCCCTGGATAACGTAGGCGATCATGGCTCTGTAGCCTTCATCCAGAGCGCCCTTAAGCTCCCTTAAGTGCTTGGCGCCGCGCTCTGTGGGGGCATCAGGAAAGTATCCGATGCCATCTCTAAAGAGGGTACAGCCCTTAACTTCCATTAAATATCTATTGTTATCTTTCTCCATATAGAAGTCTATACGGGAATTTCCGTACTTGTATTCAGGCTGAATCTTATCAAAATATCCGAGAGAATTCAGGTATTCCTTGACCACAGCATTGGGGGCCTGGGAGTCTATGTTAATGACCCTTTCGTCCTTTTCCACAGCGATAAGGTCATAGGGAGTTTTCCTCTCGGGATTCTCAGCCTTGGCCAGATAGACGGTACATCCCGGTATCAGGAGTTCCCGGCATCTGCCTGTATTCTTAACGTGTACCGTCAGCTCTTTTCCCTCAAGCTCGACTCTGGCTATAAATCTGTTGGGACGAGCTATGAATCTGGCGGCCGTAACTACTTTATATTTCATGTTCAGTTGACCTTTCGGTTGCCTGCCAGAACCTCCCTGTAATCCTCAAGGTTCTTGCGCAGAAGTACAGGAATATTGAGTTCGTAAGGACACTTGGACAGGCACGCTCCGCAGCCGATACAATTCTCGATCTTGTTCATCTCGGCCTGCCAGTGCTCACTGAGCCAGCTCTGACTGGGAGCTCTTCTGAGCATAAGAGACATCCTGTTGCAATTATTGATCTCGATGCCCACCGTGCAAGGCATGCAATAGCCGCAGCCGCGGCAGAAATCACCCATGAGCTCCTTGCGCTCTGACTCGATAAATGCCTGTATTTCGCCATCTAAAACAGGGGTGTTGTCAAAAAATGAAAGCCACTCCTCCAGCTCTTTTTCCCTCTGGATGCCCCAGATGGGCACTGCTCCGTCAAACTGACTCACATAGGCCATGGCTGCCCTGGAATTGGTGATAAGTCCGCCGGCAAGGCCCTTCATGCAGATAAAGCCCACGTTATTGTCATTGGCAAGCTTGATAAGCTCTGCCTCCTGCTCGGACGCCAGATAGCTGAAGGGGTACTGTACCGTCTCGTAGAGTCCGGAAGTGATCAGTTCACGGGCGACGCCAAGCTTGTGGGCTGTGCCTCCGATGTGACGGATCTTGCCCATCTCTTTGCCTTGAGCATGCACTCGTACATGCCGGTGCCGTCCCCGGGATTCCAGCACTGTCCCATGAGATGGAACTGATATATATCGATATAGTCGGTTTTAAGGTTGTTTAAAGAAGTCTCCAGCTGCTCCCAGAATTCCTCAGGAGTCTTGGCTGTAGTCTTGGTGGCGATGATTATGTCTTCTCTTTTGACATATCCGTCTCCAAAGGCAGCACCCACCTTGATCTCACTGTCGGTATAGGCTCTTGCCGTATCAAAGAACCTCATGCCGCCGTCATAAGCCCTGCGCAAAAGAGATACCGCCTCCTCCAAAGACACTCTCTGGATGGGAAGTGCACCAAAGCCGTTCTGCGGAACGGTAATACCGGTACGTCCTAATGTAACGTTCTTCATAAAAACCTCCTTGCACCCTTGTTTAATTCTCAGTGATCACAAAATAATCACAGGATACCATACTGCCTTTAACATAATAGTAAGCAATATATCCAAAGTTCTCAATCTCGCCGTTCCTTAACTTTTCATTGCAATCTGCAAGGGCGTCGGTAATGGCAAAACAGTTCTTAAGGGCATCGTTCTTTTTGTAATTGTCCGCAAGAGCATCCGTATAACCCTCAGGATATTTTAAAACAATAGGCACCAGCATGCTCACAGTCATTCCCATATCTCTGATCGCTTCTCTGTACTCGTCAAAGTCATCCCGGTCAATCTTTTTGGGGAGCTTATCAACATACTCAGTAAGATCATAGTACTTGCCATCTACAACAACAGCATAGTAGCAATGAAGATCCTCTGTTCCTCCCGCTCCGCTTGAATGAAGATTGTTCAGGAACAAATATTCTTTGGGAAGCTCATCCTCATCTGTGGAACGACTGATTCCGTCATCCGACTCGAAATCTCTTAACACTTTGGATCTGTAATTTTCCAGGTTGAGCCAGAAGCTCTGAACGTCATCTTCATTGTCATTGTGAAGAACATAGACCAGCTTATCGGTATCAACTTCATCTGAACTTATCTTAAGCCCGGATCTTTCCGCATTCTCATCGTAGATGAACGCATTATGAATATCCATCGGCACCAGCCCCTTGTTAACCGCTTCCTCTATGAAATCCTCGAATGGCACCGAAACATCCAGATCCAGCTCGCCGTCCTCAAGGTGGATGAGCCACAAATTAGTCTGCTTGCCACAGCCTGTCAACATAATACCGGTGGCCAGAATGCCGGTAAGAAGCATAGCTTTAGCTCTTTTAAACATTTTCATGATCAAATAAATCTCCTTCATTCAAACATCAGTAGAAATGACATTTTTTAAATTTTTATAAATTGAATTATAGCAGAACATTTTGGGAATATAATAGGAATATCTATGAGAGGGGAGGAAAAAACATGGACAACAACACAAACACCGAAAAGCACGGCATTTCGGACAAGCTGATCTATGGCATGATAGCACAGATAGTGCTTGTGGCTGCGGCTCTTGCCATATCCGTTTTAGCTTCCGTGCGCAGTCACGAACTTCGCAGGACGATCGTATACGTAGGACAGGCACTGACCTGCCTTCTGATCATTATCTTCGGAGTCGTGAAATTCAAAGACCGGGACAGAACGTTCCTGAGGGTCATTCTGAACTGCTACGCCTTTCTTGAGGCTCTTCGCGCAGTTCTCATCATCACCACGGGCATAGCGCCTGTAGTAGCCGGTATCACCAGGCTCATATTGATACTTCTGGCTTGCACCAGTGTGCTGCTCTCCGAGCGACTGGACAAAAAAGACAGCGCAGGACTTTCCATTTATCTGGTAGTGCTGGAAGTGGTTCTGTATCTGGTATTTCTCCTTGGATTCCCGGGAGTTCTATATGGAAGGATCAACAGATTCATTCCTCTTTCCGGAGTTTTGATTGCCGGAAGCATCGCACTGTTTACTATAGTAAAGAATCAGCAGCTGGGTACATCTGAGGATGGCAGCTCTTTTCCCAAATGGGTTTCAGTCATTGCAACTGTCTTAAGCGGAATTCTTATTGTAGTTGCTCTCGGAAGCGCAGGAATGAGACCTGCCGGAAGCTCAGCTCCGGGGAGCGATGCGCTTTCTCTTTGGACAGACAGCTCCGAGACCAAGGTACAGCTCACTGAGTACATGAAAGCTATCACAGACATAAACAGTCCGGACTACATCCCTACGGATAAGCGAGTAGCGGTTTTTGACATGGACGGCACGCTGATATCCGAGACCAATCCTATTTACTTCGATCACAGTCTTCTGCTCTACAGAGTTCTGCAGGATCCGGACTATGCGGACCGGGCATCGGACTTTGAAAAAGAAACAGCTCAGAAGATCCTGGAGGGCATCAGAGCCGGGGAATACCCCAAGGGCATGGATATGATGCACGGTCAGGCTGTTGCATCCGCCTTTGCAGGCATGACAGTTGATGAGTTCACGGACTATGTCCTTGAGTTCAGAGAGCAGGATGCACCCGGATATGATGGCATGACAAGGGCTGATTCTTTCTACAAGCCCATGCTTGAGATCGTGGATTACCTCCAGGCCAACGGCTTTACCGTCTATATCGTCAGCGGAACAGACAGACTTATCACCCGCGGTATAGTTCAGGGCAAAATAGATATCCCCATGAGTCAGGCTATCGGCTCCGATGAAACCATCGTTTCCTCAAGCCAGGGAGGCCAGGACGGTCTTGACTTCCAATTTGATGCAGGCGATGAACTGATCCTGGGTGGTGACTTTGTGACCAAGAATCTCAAGATGAACAAGGTTGCTGTAATAGCGCAGGAAATCGGCGTTCAGCCTGTTCTTTCCTTTGGAAACAGCACCGGAGATTCAAGTATGGCGGATTATGTCATCAACAACAATCCCTACAGAAGTATGGCATTTATGCTGTGCTGCGACGATCTTGAGAGGGAGTATGGCAACGAGACCAAGGCTCAGAACATGAAGGATCTGTGCGCAGAGCATGGATGGATCCCGATTTCCATGAGGGATGACTGGACCACCATCTACGGCGACGGAGTAACCAAGAATCCCGATAAGGGCCTGGATTTTTACTACGAAGAACATTGATGAAAAAAAAGATACCGCGAAGCCTGAACTGTACAGGCTCCGCGGTATTTCTTTTGCCTAATATGATGACTGCTCTGCAGTCTTATGATCAGTTAGTTCTGAGAAGATGATAATCTAGGGCGTACAGGTCATGGTCCTCAAAGGAATAGGAAACCGATCCGAAGTTCTCGATCTCGCCATCCTGAAGCTTGTCGTAAAGGTCGAAAACAGCATAGGCTATTGCAAAGGCATTTCTGACTGCTTCGTCCTCACTATATTCCGCCATAAGATCTGTTCCGTCTGCAAAAGACGCTGTCAAAAAGATGGTGGGAAGAACCTTATATGCCTCTTTTCCCAGATCTCTGTACTTTTCCTTGAATTCCTCATAGTCATCTTCTGACATCTTGCGGGGAAGATCATCCACGTATCCGCTCAGATCCATGTACTGACCATCAACAATAATGGCATAGTAGCTGTGAACACCGTTGAGTATCCTTCCCGGTGAATGCTTGTCTTCCATATCAAGGAAAATCTCCGGAATCTCATCCTCATCACTCTTGTAGTTGATGCCGTCAGCAGATTCGTAATCCCTGAGCTTGCCGTATCCATGAAGCAAAGTGAAATAAACATGTTCCAGATCGCCGTCTTCATATGTGCCTGCTACAAAGACTTTGTCTTTGTCCATTTCTAATAATTTCACATTAACAAGCTCTCCGTCCTCGTCGTAGGCTTTGGCTGTATAGGGCTCAAAAATGTCGATGTCCTCTGAAATAGCAAGCTGCACGAAGTCAATAAACGGAGCTGACAGGTCATATTTAACATCATCAACGGTGAAGTTCCATGCATTGGTCTTGGCCTTGCCGCAGCCCCCAAGGAGCAAGCTTACAGCCATTATCCCAGCCAGAACTCCGGCATTTACACTTTTCATATTGCGTTTCATTTCTCTTTCTCCTATTACCGGATCCATTAAGTAAGTTAAGCTATAACATCCGCATAGACAAAGGATGCCACAGACATAAGATCAGCCGGTGCAAGCTCCACCTGAAAGCCCACCTTGCCGGCACTTACAAACATCCTGTCGTAGTTCTGCGCAGTTTCATGTACAAAGGTCGGAAACTGCTTCTTCATACCAACGGGTGAGCAGCCTCCGTGAACATAGCCTGTCAGTGGAAGCAGCTCTTTCTGCTTGATCATGGCCACAGACTTCTCACCTGCTGCCTTGGCAGCCTTCTTAAGGTCAAGCTCCGCCTGCACCGGGATTACAAATACGTAATAGGCCCCGGTCTTGCCCTGAGTTACGAGGGTCTTGAACACCTTCCGGGGGTCCTCTCCCAAAAGAGCGGCAATCTCTTCGCCGCTCATGGTGGCATCAGGCTCGTAAGAATGGCTTGAATATTCTATTTTCTTGCTGTCAAGCACGCGCATGACGTTGGTCTTGTCGTTGTTTTTCATTTATTTCCCTTAAGGATATCTATGATTCCTAAATTGTTGGCAAAGGCCTTAAATCCGAACTTAGCGCCCTGCCATGAAAAATTAACATAACGGTTAAGTACGAAATTGCTTCCCTTAACATCTGAAATCTGGCTAACGGGTATTTCATAAAGGACTTTGCCCACTTCAACTCCTGTCAGACCTGCAGGATTGGCGTCGCAGACAACAAATGTGTCTCCCTTAAAACCGATTCCTACCAGTCCAAATGAGCCATCGGGAAGTCTCTGTGCGTTGGCACAGCTGAAAATCCTTCTCTCATCGATGATACCCTTCTTAAATAATTCCTCTTTTGTTTCAGCTAATGACATTTTCTAAATGCTCCTAATAAGTTGATTTTGGTCCGTGCCGCGGGCACATTTCTCTCCCGGCGATTGGCAGACGGCCGAATATCAATTATAGGCAACAGCTCATCAGCTGTCAATCTCAAAAGCCTGTAGTTCTCCCTGTCCGCCCTCATTGGCTCTCGTCAGCATCTTCTTGAGTTCCTCCAGATAGTCGGATCTGGTAAAAAAGAAATAGCTGCCCGGGTCTGCAATGCCGGCCTTCCACTCATAAACTGTGTTGCCTTCACGGCCTCTGTAGGTGTTAACTATTACCTTGTTTATTCCATAGTAGATTCCGGGCACCGGGTTCTGCTCATAATTCTTCTGAGCCTCCCCGGCCTTGGCCATGTCGGAAAAGACGCCTACAGTCGAGCTTCGGTCCGATCCCTCATAGGCACTGTAGAGTCTGTAGAGATGGAACTCATTGCCCCTGGTATTCTTCCTTGTTATCAATCTTATCACCGCAACGGCGGTCAGGCCCGAGAGGACCCCTATTATTAAGCTGTTCATATTGTCTTCCTGATTAATATTTTACTATTCACACATGGTTCTGCGGTTGGGATGACGCCAGAATCCTAGTGCTGCGAACATTAACCTTAATATACTTTTTCCGCTGTGTTGTCAAGCGTTCATGGGAAAATTGCGGCGGGTTCTGGCGGCGGGACATCCGGGGCGCTTCCGGCGGCGGGTTCCGGCGGTGGGACATCTGGGGCGCTTCCGGCGGCGAGTTGCGGCAGGTTCTGGCGGCGGCACATCTGGGGCGCTCCTGGCGGCATGTTGCTGCGGGTTCTGGCGGCAACTTTTCGGACGATTACCTAACAAATTGACAAAAAACGCAAAAAGGCAGGTAAAAAACACCCCCAAATATCAATAAAACGTTTATTTTACGATATGGAAAACATTTCCATCTTTGAAAATCGTTTTTTTACCTGCCAAAAGGCAAAAAAATGAAATTTGTCAGGTAAAAATCCCAGTTGTTAACGGATTCTCATGATACAAGCGCTGACTGTAGATAGAAAAAAGAAAGAAGACGCTTTTTACGACGTCTTCTTTCTCTTTATCTAGCTAAAGATACATAGCTATAGCTTACTTCTTGATGGCAAACAGGGCCGCCCCTGCTAAAAGAACCAATGCAACTGCTCCAGTCACAGGCAATACAGGGAAGCCTTTCTTATCCCCGGCACCGGGGTGAACTTCTTCTGTTGCGCTGTCGAATTGAGCTTCCTCTGTGGGGCTGTCGGAGGTAAGCCCCTGCTCATCAACATTGTCCTTGTTCTCAACCTCGGAATCCGGATTTATTGCAGTATTTCCTGCTGTATCCGGCTTGGTAGCACCGGCTACAGCTGCACTTTCGCTTTCATCAGAGGGCTTGGTAGCTCCTGCCACTGCTGCACCTGTGGTTGTAGCAGGCTTGGATGTTCCCGCGCCGGTAGCCTTGTTTGACTTTGAGCCTGTAGCTTTATTTGAGCTTGTGCCGGCAACTTTATTTGCGCTTGTGCCGGTAGTCTGCGCAGCAGATGCCTGCTGTGAAGGGCTCTGCGCTGCAGGAGCCTGATCTCCCTGTGTCTGAGTCGCAGGCGCCTGATCTCCCTGCGACTGCTCTGAAGGGTTCTGTGTTACGGGCGTCTCAGCTGCAGGAGCATCTGTAGATGGTGTACCGGAGCCCGAGCCGCTTGAGCCGGAGCCACTTGAACCCGAGCCGCTTGAGCCGGACCCGCTACCACTTGAGCCTGAACCGCTGCCACTTGAGCTTGAGCTGTTTCCGCCGGAACCGCTACCACTTGAGCCGGAGCCCGAGCCACTTGAGCCGGACCCGCTGCCGCTTGAACCTGAATCTGAGCTGTTTCCGCCTGAACCGCTACCGCCTGATGTATTTCCACCTGAGCCACTTCCGCCGGAACCGCTGCCACCTTCGCCGGGCTGATCGCCACCACCGGGTTGCCCACCTTCGCCGGGCTGATCACCTTCGCCGGGCTCATCGCCTTCGCCTGGCTGATCGCCGCTATCCTCGAGGCTCTTGACCAGGTACAGCTTCACATTTCCCACTGCAAAGGTTACGCCGTTGGCATCCTGAGGCGCATTGGCATAATACTTAACCGTGATGGTATTATCTTCAACCGTAAGCTTCTCCCCAAGAAGCTGATTCTCCACGAAGGTATCCGCCGTATCTATCGGAAGAGACTTGACCTCATCCTCCCCGGAAGCAAGCGCCATCGAAGCGCTGTTCATGTTACTCTTAACCTTTATATCATTGGAAAGCGTATATACACCGTTTGGAACATCAGTAACTGTATATGAAAATACTGCATCGTACCCATCCTGAGACCAGGCAACAAGATTCCCGTTCTCAACCCAGGGTGAAAATCCCTCAAAGCTCCAGCCTTCTGTTCCCTGCTCGCCAAAATTCCAGCTCCAGATTACATTGTCATAGTGCTCCTCCTCGGGACCGTCATTGGCATCGACATTTATCCTTGTGGTAAACTCTGCGCTCTCAGCCACTGCTTCTCCGTCAGGATAGTAAATTCCTGCCTTCAGCTTCACACCGTCTCCGTTGAACAGCCCGGAATCTGCGCCAATCTCATAGCTCCACCTTCCATCACCGTCCACAGGCACATTAAACTTCTTATCTCCCACTGTGACCGTCACATACTGCACATATTCGGCACTTCCCGAAATCACATAAGGAAACTCCGTGATCTCGGCACCAGGCTCATCCATGGAAACACCTGCACCTGCTGCCAGATCCTCCACGAAATTGGCACCTTTAAGATCATCCACATAGAATGTTCCGCTGGTCACCGTGCCGCTCTGGTTGGTGTAAATAGAAACCGATTTAAGGTTCTGTGAGCTGTCTATAGGCTGCGGTGTGCCGGAGGTCGCCCAATCCGGCTGAACAATCTTGGTAAAAGGCATATACAGGATCATGGGACCCTTGCCCGTCATATAGCCTGTATAAGCGTAAGTGGAGGTGTTGGTCTCCATCTGAACCTTGATCTCATTCCCCGAACCATCGGAATCAAGATACATGGTAAAGCCGTCATAGCCCTGCAGATTCAGCATATCCATGGTCTTGGTAGCTCCCGCATAACCCGTTCCGTTGTAATCGTAATCCACCTTAAGACCATAAGAACCCTCATACTTATTGACAGAATCCAGCGACAGATTAAAGAATCCGCCATTGGTATTCCTTGAATAAGCCTGATTGAGCAATGTATTGGATCCGCTGTAGCCCTCAAAATCATCCACCTTGGTGGAAGAATTGGCATAAACACTATCGATATAAACCTTGCTGCTCTCTCCGCCATCAAAGGAATACTCCAGAGCAATTCCGTAATTTCCCGTATACACATTCCCGGAATCCAGTGAAATCGCGCCGCTTCCCGCTCCGCTACCGCAGATTACAAACTCCGCGCCGCTTACATCAGACCAATTGAAGTCGCCACTCTTATCGACAGTAAGCTTCTTCATCTCAGCACTTCCGCTCAAGGCAAGCCTCTCGCTCTCCCATACTCTGTTCTGATCGTCCCTTAACCTTATCAGCAGCTCATTTCCGCTTCCGCCGGGCTTAACCCATACATAAATGCTGTCAAAGGCGCTATAGTCAATTCCACCAAGAGCCTTGGCAAAAGAGATTTCTCCTTCCCCGCCGCTGATACTATAAGCCGCATTCAGGTTGGCATCAGAGCCCACGTAATACTCTCCGTCCTCGATTATGTTGGCAGGAGAAGCATCCGCAAGAGGTATCATCTTCCTTCCGCTTGATATCTCCACAAGGGTCACAAAGACCTCACCTGCGCAGTCCTCGGGAACAGTAACCCTGATAACGCGCACAGCCTGAGAAACGTTCAGATCGCCGTAAACTATGCTCTCAGCCTGTCCTGCCGAGCCTGCCGACAGCTCTTTTGCCTCCTTAAAGGACACTCCGTCAAAAGAGAACTCGACCTTGGCCCTCTTGCCGTTTAAAGCCAGAGTGCTCACACGATAGGCGTTGATGTCATCTCCCGTCTTGTAGACAATGGCTCCGCCCTCTGCGCCGGAGGTGGTAAGCCCCTTCAGATCACCGGACTGACCAACCACAAGAGTGGCATCCTTGGACACATAGTAAGGATCTGCACCCTCTCCGAAGGTTGCATCCTGAATCATAACATTTGTTCTTTTTCCTCCGGAGCCTGCATTCTCATTGTATGAGTCCCCGTCATTTCTATAAGTAATCTCAATGCTGTCAAGCTTGCAGCTGCTGTTGCCCTGAAGATATATTCTGGCATAATAATAACTTCCGTTATTCATAACAGAAGAAACGCTGTACTGCGTGGTTCCGCCATTATGGGAAAGAGCCATTTCCTCAAATACCACGCCATCCCCGGAGACCATGAGCCTGGGCTCTGCCCCTGCCTGGGCTTCGCTGACAGCAGTAACAAGTACCTCATCCACGGGGATCCTTGACGAATACTCAATGTATCCCTCTTCCGCGCTCTTGTTCACGATCGAGCTGCTGGAATACTCAATATTGGCAGAATGATCGCTGCTGTAGGTGCGCCTTATCTCCGTCGGATTGGGGTCGCTGCTGGAAACCGCGATCAGATCGAGATTGTCCTTGACCACGTGCTTTACATTCTCTGCAACCACGATATTTGACCAGGGTCCCACACCGGATTCGTTGCAGGCGCGGATCCTGTAGGAATAGGTAAGCCCATCAACCGCTGTCATGTCATGGAATCCCGCAATGCAATCGTGGGCCTTATCTTCCCAGTTCCTTCCGGAGTCGTACACATAATCATCTGCCCCGGCAATGGTCTCAAAGGCCTCGGAATCCTGGTCTGTGACTGCTCCCTCTGCCCTCTGGATTTCATACCAGGCGCCGCCCACAACGCCTCTCCACTTGATATCTCCCACAGATCCTCCGGCAAAAGAACTATCGTGAGGCGTTCCGTTTTCGGAGTAAAGAAGCGGTGCTTCATCGCTCTCAGGTGCGGGAATCGGTATGACTGCGGCTTCCTCATAGTTTGAAGCTGCGCCGTTGGCTATTTGCGCATAGGCATAAATGGCCCTGATTATCTCGGTTTCCCCGTAGTAATTGCCTGATTCAAAGCCGGGCCAGTGATAGGAAGCCCAGTATCCATCCTCATTGTGGAAGTAATAGCCAAAGCCGTCCTTGTGGGCTCTGAGGCTCCACATCATGATTCCGTTGGTGTCGTTTTCAACGCCCTTCTGGAAAACATCGATGCATGGAGCTGCAGTAACCTTGGCTCCAAACTCGCCCAGGATAAATGGCTTTCCCGCTCCGTGAGCAGCTATGGTGTCGTCCTCACATCTCTGGGCGTAATTGCCCTCGTAATAATGGGCTCCAAGGATATCTGCAAGGTTCTCATCGCTAAGGGACCTTGGAGACATGGACATTCTGCCGTCCAGCACCAGATGATTGGAGTCGATGCTCTTAACATGGGCTACCACCTGATTGGTCCAGGCAGTGAGCTCATCATCTCTTTCGACCTGACTCCTGTTTCCGATCTCGTTTCCCGTCTCCCAGCAGAGGATCGCCGGATCATCCTTGTACTGAATGCCGGTAACAGTATTGGTCCTGTTCAGCAAATGCGTGATCATCTGCTGAAACATATCCATGCATTTCTCGCTGCTGTAGAACCTCCAGGCCCAGTCCTGGAAACCTGACTGTGACGGGGACTTGCCGTCTGACTCCCCCGCGAGCCACACGTATCCGTCCATTCCGCCAATCCAGTGCCAATGGTCAACAAAGGGGATAATAACCCTTATTCCGTACTGGTTGGCCTTGGCAAGCACATCATCAAGGCCGTTCAGCGCATCCTCATTGAAGGTAAGATTACCCTCACTGTCCACACCTGTAACATAGGCTGTCGCCCCATTCTCCCCGTTGAAGACAGGTATGGTATATGTTCTTGTAACATTTCCTCCCATTGCCCTGAATGTTTTCATGGCATTTGCGTGTTCCCAGGCTGTATCGCTTGTGGCCTGAGGATAGTTAAGCGATACGAACTTCAGCTCTTTGTCCCCATCCATAAGCTTGGTTCCGGAAACAGTGATGTAATTGCTAAAGCCCGCTGATCCCGGCGGCTCAGCTGCCATTGCATTTATCGGTGCAACGCATGTCAGTAGCAGGCCGGCTGATACAATCAAGGTTAAAACTCTTTTTTTCAGCTTCATGATTTCCTCCCTTTTATAGTTTGTTGTTTGGTAAGTTAAATTATATTTACCGGCCGTTTTTCTACATCTC
>JAEEGH010015868.1_pt1 | contig 16292 bp, 11 predicted proteins | sample 9134181 | NCBI WGS metagenome assembly JAEEGH01 (sample SAMN16246544, study PRJNA631951) | gut metagenome | biome: gut microbiome; feature: rumen; material: DP-attached | host: Bos | place: Iran: Karaj | collected 2018-10
GACTCTCACACCGTCCATGACATCCATGGCCGACATTTTCGTCGCTCCGAACGGCAATGATGCGAATCCAGGCACGCCGGATAAACCGCTCGCCACATTGGAAGGCGCCAGACTGAAAGTCCGCCAATTCAAGGCGGCGAATCCAGGCAAGCCAGTCATCGTTGAATTCGCTTCAGGAACATACCGTTTTGACAAAACCGTGTCGTTTACAAAGGAAGACTCTGGCTCGAAGGGCGCTCCCGTCGTTTACAGAGGCGTCTATGACGGCGAAACGCGTTTTACTGGATCCCAGGCCGCTCCGGCCTTAAAAACGCTTCAGGACGCATCTGTGGAGGCGTTGTTGCTACCGGAAGTAAAGGGTAGGGTGAAGGTTTCCGATCTTTCTGGCATCACGGATTTGGGAAAGCTGTCGAAACGTGGCTTTGCCAATGGCAATCCATCTGCTGAAAGTGAACTGTTTTATGATGACCAGCCGATGACGCTGTCCCGCTGGCCGAAGAAGGGCTTCATTGGTGTCGTGAAGAAATTGGATGACGTAAACGTCATTCTGGACGCAAAAGGCCGTGCGGAGCGGTGGAAGGCGGAGAAGGATGCGTGGATTTTCGCCTACTACCATTTCGACTGGGCGGATTTGGCGGAGCCAATTGTCTGTTTTGGTCCGGAGAAAGACCAATATCGCCGTGATCCCGCCGTCAAGCCGACATACGGCATTACGCCGGAGCGGACGCGTTGTTACATCTACAATCTATTGTCGGAGCTTCAGGAGCCTGGCGACTACTATATCGACAGGACAGATAAAAAATTGTATTTCATCCCACCGCATGAAGGTGGTTCATTGGAGATTTCCGTGTTGGACCAGTTGTTCAACACGAAGGAGTTGAGCTATGTGACGTTCGAGCATCTGACGTTGGAAAACGTTCGTGGAACGGCGTTTTCCATCAATGGCGACCACTGTGAAATGACAGGTTGCGTCATCCGCAACACAGGACGGAATGGCGGTTCAATTGGCGGTTCGGACAACGTGCTCTATGGTTGCGACGTCTATAATACGGGAGCAGGCGGCGTCAATCTGTCTGGCGGTGATCGCAAGACATTGACGCCTGGTCGCAACTGCGCGGAGAACAACCATGTCCATCATTATTCACGCAGAGCGCGTACCTACACAACGGCTATTCGCATCGATGGCTGCGGCAACCGCATGGCCCACAACCTCTTGCACCATGGTCCGCACATGGCGTTGGCGGCGGGCGGTAACGACAATATCGTGGAATTCAATGAAATCCACAACGCCGTCTATGAATCCGGCGACGCAGGTGCCTATTACGTCGGCCGCGACTGGACGCAGCGCGGCAACATCCTGCGTTACAATTACTGGCATCACATCATGGGATCGTCATCCTATGGCGGCATGACGATTTATTTGGACGACCAGCATTGCGGCCATACTATCTATGGTAATCTGTTTGAACGTTGCAACCAAGCCGTGTTCATCGGCGGCGGCGACGACAACATTGTGGACAACAATATCTTCATCGATTGCTGGAAGGCGGCCCATCTGGACAATCGCGGCATGGGTTGGCAGAAGGCGGCTACGGACGATCCAAATGGCGAATTACAACGCTATCTGCGGAACATGCCATACCAGAATGAGTTGTGGGCGAAAAAGTATCCGACGCTTGTGAATATCATGGACGATGATCCGGGCGTCCCGAAACGCAATGTGTTCACGCGCAACGTTTCCGCTGGCGGCCTGTGGGACGACATCCACAAAGGGACGATCAATTTCCAGACGGTGAAGGACAATGTCGTCCATGACGACGATGTGAAATGGATCACGTTGAAAAAGGACAAATCCGGCAAAGTCCTATCCGTTAAATACAAGAATCCGAAGGAACTAGAGGCTATTGGTTTTGATGCTGTTCCTGTTGAAAAAATGGGACTGTACGAAGATCCGCGCCGTGCGTCATGGCCCATTGAGAATCCAACGGATGAAGTCGTTCTGCCGCAGCAGCGCCGTCCGCCGCAGGCTACCAAGGCGAAGCTCAGCAAGATGCCGACGCTGAAAGTGCCTCGTGCCAAACGACCGAAAGCAGCTATGGAGTTGGGCGTCAACTACAACGGTGATGTCGCCAAGAACCCTGCAAAGGCGTTGTTTGCGTTGGATGGCGATGTTCTGAAAGTCGCTGTTGAGACGATGTTGCCTGAAAAACGCGCCTTGGATGACGGTTGGGCGGGCAATGACGCCGTCGAACTGGCCTTCATGGCATCTGATGGCGCGACGGCGGACATCATCGTATTCCGCGGCTTCACGTCGGGCAATTTCGAGGTTTTCAAACTCGTGAACAAGAAGCGTGTTGAAGCCGCAGATCTGAAGAAAGCGACGCTGAAAACGAACGTCAAGAAAGACTCATGGTCCTGCGAATGGAACATTCCACTATCGTTGCTAGGCGTGACGGCTGGCGACCGCCTCCGTGCGAATGTAACTGTCCGCCGCGTCGGCACGAACGAATTCATCATGTGGCGTCCGACTAACGGCGATTCCACCAATTGCGATCAAGTGGGATTCTTGGAACTGGCAAAGTAACGATTTTGAAGGGACAAAAAACGAAAAGGCCGCCGGTTTCATAATTGAAGTCGGCGGCCTTTAGTTTAGGGGGTGGTATTTTACTGTTTGTCTTTCAAAGCGTCCTGATAAACGCCGAGCTTGGTCTTGAGAGTGGAGACAACGGAGAGAAGCCCCGAAACCTGCTCCTTGAGGTTACTGCCTTTTTCACCGAGTAAATCCATTGGATTCAGATCCTTGAGCTGCGCTTGCAACCCATTCAGTTCACCGGTCTTAGAAGAGATCATCTCCATGACCTTCTTGATGAGGGACTGCAATCCTTCCAGATCAAGTTTTGCGGCTTCATCCACCGCTTCCTGCTTGTCTTTTGCCACGTCGTTTTCCGTGCGACTGCCACCCAGCAGATTGGTCAAATCTTCCAAAAGTCCCATGATGTCACTCCTGTTCAAATTGCCAGACAAGTCGCAGCACCCAATGGAGTCCGGGAGCGACGACGCGAATATCAAATCTCGGAGGGGGATGCCCGCGGCATTTCCAAGATGGGAATTACTGTAACACAATAAGAGCCAAATGCCAAATCTTTAGGTTTGGTTTTCTTTGTTGGACAGCGGAGCTTCCACGTCTAAGAAAAAAAAGGGCTGTTGCTTGGTTTTGCAACAGCCCTTTCGTGTGTTCAGGCGATATTAGTTACTTGTCCATGGCCTTGATGGCGGCCTGGGCGCTCGCAACACGCGCCACGGGGACGCGGAACGGCGAGCAGCTGACATACGTCAAGCCCTGGCTGAAGCAGAATTCCACGGAGGCGGGATCGCCGCCCTGTTCGCCACAGATACCAACCTTCAACGCCGGACGCGTCGAACGGCCTTTCTTCGTGGCCATTTCGATAAGGGCGCCGACGCCGTCACGGTCGATGGTCTGGAACGGATCGGCGGTGAGGACGCGTTGGTCGAGATAGGCGGACATGAAGTTGCCGATATCGTCACGGGAGAAGCCGAACGTCAGCTGTGTGAGGTCGTTCGTGCCGAAGGAGAAGAATTCGGCGACTTCCGCCAGCTTGTCGGCCATCAGGGCGGCGCGCGGGATTTCGATCATCGTGCCGATCTTGTAATGGAGCTGCTTGGGTGTCATCTCCATGCGGATCAACGTCTTCTGATAGGCCTTTTCGATGAGCTCATGGGCGAGCTTCAGTTCGCGGATATCGCAGGTGATCGGAACCATGATTTCGGGAATGATGTCCTTTCCGTCTTTGATGAGTTCGGCGGCAGATTCGAGAATGGCGCGAGCCTGATATTCCGTGATTTCCGGATAGGTGACGGAGAGGCGGACGCCGCGGTGACCCATCATCGGGTTGTTTTCCTGCAGGGCATCCACGCGTTTACGGACTTCGTCTTCCGCGATGTTGAGAGCCTTGGAAAGTTCCTGACGACCAAGTGCGGAGTGGGGGACGAATTCATGCAGCGGCGGATCGAGCAGGCGGATGGTGACAGGGAAGCCGTCCATGGCGAGCATCGTGTCTTTGATGTCTTTCTTCATGAAGGGGAAGAGTTCGTTCAAGACGGAGATGCGGTCGGCCTGCGTCGTGCAGAGGATCATCTTGCGGAGGAGGAACAACGGCTTGGCGGAGCCTTCGCCGTAGAACATATGTTCCGTGCGGAAGAGGCCAATGCCTTCCGCGCCGAATTCGCGGGCCTTCTGTGCATCTGCCGGATTGTCGGCATTGGCGCGGACGCCCATCGTGCGGTATTTGTCAACGAGTGACATGAAGCGGAGGAAGCGGGCATAGTCACCGGACGCCGTGGGGGCGACGAGCGGGAGATCGCCTTCATAGACGACGCCCTTGGAGCCGTTGATGGTCAGCACGTCGCCTTCGCGGAGGATCTTGTCACCGACCTTCATGGTCTTGTTGATGGAATCGACGATCATGCCGTCGGCGCCGACGATGCAGGATTTGCCCCAGCCACGAGCTACGAGAGCCGCATGGGAGGTCATACCGCCGCGGGCCGTCAGAATGCCGTTGGCTGCGCGCATGCCTTCGACGTCTTCAGGAGACGTCTCCTCGCGGACGAGAATGACTTTTTTGCCGAGGCGGATGGCCTGGACGGCGTCCTGCGCCGTGAAGAAGATTTCGCCAGTAGCGGCACCGGGGCCGGCAGGGAGTCCTTTCAGTAGAATGCTTTGGCGGCTTTCGATCTTCGGCTCGATGATGGGGAGCAGGAATTCCAAAACTTGGTTCGGGGCGACGCGAAGGACAGCCGTCCTGTCGTTGATGAGGCCTTCATCCATCATGTCAAGGGCCATGTTAACGGCGGCTTTACCACCACGCTTGCCGACGCGGCACTGCAGCATGTACAGCTTGGACTCTTCGATGGTGAATTCGATGTCCAGCATGTCCGTGTAATGCTGTTCAAGTTTGTTACGGATATCGACGAGCTCGCGGTATGTTTCCGGCATGCTCTCTTCCATGGAGACGAGATCCTTATTCTGATCCGTCTTCGTCTCGTTGTTCAGTGGCAGCGGTGTGCGGATACCGGCGACGACGTCTTCGCCCTGGGCATTGATTAACCATTCGCCGAAGAACAGGTTTTCACCGGTGGCGGGGTTGCGGGTGAACGCGACGCCTGTGGCAGACGTATCGCCCATGTTGCCGAAGACCATGGTCTGGACGTTGACGGCCGTGCCCCATGTTTCAGGAATGCCTTCGATACGGCGGTAGCTGACGGCCTTCGTGCCCATCCATGATTTGAAGACGGCGCCGATACCGCCCCACAGCTGTTTCATTGGATCGTCCGGAAATTCGGAGCCGAGGATCTCTTGAATCTTACGCTTGAAAGCGCCGGCAAGGACCTTCAGATCGTCTGCGTTCAAATCCGTGTCCGACTTGTAGTCTTTAATGTATTTGTACTGGTCGAGAATCTCGTCCAAAATCTTGCGGATGCCTTTGCCGTCGAAGGGTTCGATGCCTTCGGCCTTTTCCATGACGACGTCCGCGTACATCATGATGAGACGGCGGTAGGAGTCCCAAACAAAGCGTTCGTTGTTCGTCTTCTTGATGAGGCCGGGGATCGTGGAGGTGGAAAGACCGATGTTCAGAACGGTGTCCATCATACCGGGCATGGATTGGCGGGCGCCCGAACGGCAGGAGACCAACAGTGGGTTTTCAGGATCGCCGTACTTGCGGCCCATCTTCGCTTCGACGCGCGCCAACGCGGCGTTCACTTCAGCTTCCAAAGTCGGTGGAAAATGGCTGTTCGCCGCGAAATAGGCATTGCAGCAATCTGTAGTAATGGTGAAACCGGCAGGTACTGGCAGGCCCAGTCGGCTCATTTCGGCAAGGTTCGCGCCTTTGCCGCCCAGTTCGTTCTTCATGGAGGCGTCGCCTTCGGTCGTTTCATCGCCGAAGAAATACACATACTTGGTGTCGCTCTTCTTGGTGTCGCTCATTTTTTCTTCTTTCATTTGTTTTTTCTTGACCATTTTCCCGGTCCCGCTTTTTCTTTAGGAGAAATCACATAGGATCACGCGGCGAGAAAAGAAAAAGCAATTGGAACATTCAAGGACTTGATACAATAACTATTTCTGTATCAAAGTCTTGCGCTCCAATCGCCTTTCTCTCCCCGTCCCTTGCCAAGGCTAGTCGCCTTATTTCTTCTTCGCTTTTTTGGCTTCGTTGGCGCGTGCCTTCAGCCTTTCGTTGTAACGTTTGCGGCGGACTCTTTTCTCGGCTTTCGTGTGTTGTTGGCTCATGCTAATCTCCAATTAATGAATACAAATGTATGATGTTGTTGTTAAAAATGCAAAACATTAATATAATATAGCTGGAGAGAATGTCAAATAATGACTGTTCAAACACATGATTTTGTCAAATTGAAAAACAAATGCCTGACATCATGGAAAAAGGATAGGATGGATTTGCATAACCATGCCCAAACATTACGTTAAACCAGAAGACATCAATTGACCGTCAACCAACATATGAATAAACAATTGTCAAAACCAACTACCATTCTATTTGTCAGTGAATACGCAGGTTTTATGGGTGGCATTGAACAGTACGTCTTCCAAGTCGCCCAATGGTTGCGTGAAGAGGGATATCGCCTGGAGTTGCTGTTTCGCGACAAAACTCGTGAACCTGAACGCTATCTTTCTGTGTTTCATACCACTTCCACTGATTTGGAACAGTTGTCGGGGGAGCCTGCTTTGGTCATGATCCACCGCATATGGGATGAAACCATAGTTGCGCAGGTCATGGCGCACTATGGCTCCCGCGTCGCACTGACAGTCCATGATCATGACCTTTATTGCCCACGGCGATATTATTACACGCCATTTGGTCGGTCAAATTGTTCGCGTGCCTATTCGCCGTTACGTTGCGGCTTGTGCGGTTCGTTGGTTTCGCCACGCCACTGGACGAACGGACTTTACGCCATGCTTCATCAGACATTCGTGAAATTCAATATGCGATTCAAACTTGCCCGGCAGATCCCGCATCTAGTCGTGCTTTCAGATTTCATGCGTAAGAATCTAATGCGCAATGGATTCGATGCTTCTTGCATTACTGTTCTGCCGCCTGCAATCCATCTTCCTTCCGACTGTCGTCTGCCTGATTCCACGCATTTCAAAAATGAACCGCCCTGTATCGGTTTTGTGGGGCAACTTCTTCGTGGGAAGGGGGCGGATGTCTTTCTGGCCACGCTTCAAGAATTAAAAAAGCAAGGCAAGAAATTCCAAGCATTTATAGCAGGAGACGGCCCTGATCGTGGGATGCTTGAGAATATCATGGCGGCAACAGGTCTGTATGTTGAAATGCCTGGCTTTGTTGCTCCACAGGAATGGTATTCCCGTTGTGACATATTGCTGTTGCCGTTCCGCTGGCAGGAGCCTTTCGGTTTGGTTGGGGCGGAGGCCGCCGCCAATGCCGTTCCTGTTGTCGCATCTGAACTTGGCGGTGTCCGTTCATGGATGAAGCCAGGCGAGACTGGCCTGATTGTGCCGCCAGGCGATGTGGCGGCTTTTGCGTCAGCGGTTGGACAATTATTGGATGATCCTGCACTTTGCGCCCGTTTGGGACGCAATGCTCGTGATTACGCCATGGAGCAGTTCTCGTTGTCGCGTTTTCTGAAAAATATAGCGGATTTGATTGAGAAAATTTCCAAGACACAAATATGAGTAACAGCAAACAAATACTTGTTGATGCCATGCCGTTTGACCACGGGCGTTCAGGCATTTCTGTCTATACATTGAATGTCGTCCATGCATTGGAGCAGGCAGGCCATGATGTGACAGTGGCGATAACCGCAGAAGATGTCCCGAGTTTCAAAGGGAGTAAAATCGTCGAGGCGCCTTCTTGGGCTGCTGGAGCAATCGGTTCGATTCTGTACCATATATTTTGCCTTCCCAAACTGTTACGCCATGGAGGATATGATTTTTGTCTGGTTACAGCAGCAAATAGGCGCTTTCCTGCCAGCAGTCCCATACCGGTTATTGGCACTGTTCATGATTTAGCGCAATGCCATGTGCGAGGAAAATACGACAACTGGCGGAATTTTTATTTAAACCATGTTTTGGCGCGATGGGTACGCCAAGGAGCGACACGTGTCGTGGCGATAAGCCAATCTACACAAAAAGACATAGAAGAGTATTGGAAAATTTCTACCGATCGCATTGGCGTTATTTACAATGGATTGACACTATCACCGACAGATGAGCCGGGCTTTTTGGCGAACCATGGTCTGACAAAAGGCGGATACATCCTCTATGTGTCTCGTTTGGAACATCCTGGCAAAAATCATCTGAGGCTTATCCAAGCCTACGAACGGCTTCCTCGCGAGCTGGCCGAACAGCACAAGCTGGTAATGGTTGGTTCGCCATGGAAGAAGGCTGAGGTTCTGGAGGAATATGTCCAGCATTCACCATTGCGTGACAATATCTTATTTACTGGATTCGTTCCATCCGCTCAAATGCCCGAAGCGTATCGATCCGCATCACTTTATGTTTTTCCATCTTGCTTTGAGGGATTTGGTTTGTCGTTAGTTGAAGCGATGCACTATGGTTGCCCATGTTGCTGCTCTGACAATTCCTCTTTGGGGGAAATCGGAAAGGATGCAGCATTGCTCTTCCCGCCAGAAGACATTGATGCTATCCGTGACGCCATGCAAAAGATTTTGGAAAATCATGATGGCATACGAGAACAACTTATCGCTGCTGGTCACGACCGTGCCGCGCAATTTGACTGGAACCGCCATGCTGCTGAAATCGTGCAGCTTTTCGAAAATGCCATCGGTAAAAAGGAGATGATACGATGAATCAACGGAAACTGCTTGGAATCCGTTTCGATGCAGTCACACGGCCCCAAGCGTTAGAACGACTACTTGCACTCGGCCGTAAAGCTCGTGAAGACCATCTTCCGGCACAGCTGATTGTAACGGTCAATGTACAGATTCTCATCATTGCGCGACATCGTTATCCGCAGCTTCTGCCAATAATCAATGCTGCGCCGCTGGTGGTGGCGGATGGTGCGCCATTGGTCGTTCTCAGCCGAATTTTCGGGCCTAGGCTTCCAGAGCGTGTTGCTGGTTCCGACTTGATATTTGATATTGTGGAAGCGGCTGCTAACCAAGGCTTGCGTGTGTATTTCTTTGGAGGAGAAGAAGAAAGCACCAAACTAGCCATTGCTGAGCTGCAACGTCGTTATCCTGCGCTGCAGGTAGCAGGATGTTCCTGTCCTCGCGTGGCGCTTTCTCCTAATGAGAATCAGCTTGCTGAAGAGGAAGTTATGTGCCGTGAAATCACTGAAGCACATACGGACATCTTGTTGGTTGGTTTAGGTTGCCCCAAGCAGGAGCTTTTTGTCGATCGTAATGCCTCAAGGTTGGTGGGCATGGTGGCCATCGGGTTGGGGGGATCGTTTAATTTTGTCAGTGGACGCGTCCGCCGGGCACCGCTGTGGGTGCAGAAAATAGGCATGGAATGGATATACCGCATCATTCAAGAGCCGCGACGGCTCTTTATGCGGTATTTCACGGATGCGTTTTATCTGGCTGCAGACATTTTGGCTGAACCATTTAGATCTGGAAAAGACGATAAATAAAAAACAGACCTTTGCAATTGCAAAGGTCTGTCTGCTGTGGATTCTATGCCGTTACGCTGAATTACTGCATTGAGCGGCCAAATCCAATAGTTGTCAGTAGTTCATCTTCAAATCAATGGATTGAACATTGGCGGTCGTCGGGCGGCTATGCGCGTCGAATTTCGGATTGCCTGTCATTTCGCGTGTAACACCCATGAACAGCGAGCTTTGCATGCCGTCGATCTTAATCCGACCGTCTTCAGATAAGGTGATGATGGCATGGACGGGATCGTTGAACATGACCGTATTGCAGGCCAACCGCCAGCGGTTGAGAATCTCCGGCGGATATTGATCATGCTTCTTGCTGACCCATTCGTAGTTGGCGGAGTTGAGCTCGAAGTAGATGACGTTGTCGAGAATGCGGAGGAAATCACGATGGTAGTGGCCGTTGATGCAGAGGCGGACGCGGCCTGGATGGCGGGCGTTGGCCTGGTTGATGATGGCCTTGACATCGTCCTGATTGTGGATGCCGTGGTTTTCACGCTCGTAGCTTTCATGGGAGAAGCAGACGCACGGATAGGGGGAGGTTTCGACAGTGTCGCGGAACCATTCAAGCTGGTCTGGCGGTATCCAGTCGCGTTCGTCGTTGAATTTGTAGTAATTGCTGCTGGAGAAATGAATGTATTCTCCGTCATGCTTGAAGTAGTTGGGATCCAAGATGATAAAACGGAATCCGTTTTTGTCGAAATGATAATATCCGCGTTCCATGCGATAGCATTGGAGCGTGACTTCATGCGGATTTCCATCGTCGTCATGGTTGCCGATCGTATGGTATGTCGGAATTTTGAAATCGTTGTAGTGATTGACGTAGTCGATGCATTTCAAGGGCGTGTGGGTGAAATCGCCACAATGGATAATGAAATCGACGTTCTCCCATTCCGCGTGGGCGAGAATGCGGTCGAGCCATTCCCATGAGTCACGCGGAAACACGCCCGGATAATAGTGGATATCAGCGAAAGCGCAGAATTTGACAGTTTGCATGATGATTGCCGTTGTTTAGAAAAGATCGATGAGGGCATCTGCGAACTGCTTCATGCCGAAGGGGTTAGGATGATTGATGGCGTTCATCATGAGGCTGGAGTAGGGGATACCCTGCCGCCAGAGACGGCCATAGCGCATGGCGGCATCCGCTAACGCGATGTTCTTCTCTTTCGCGAACTTACGAAGAGCGACGACATAGCCGCGCGGATCGTTGTCGATATTCTTTTCGGAGGTCAGTCCCATCCAGTCCGGGCGGACATAGTGGGGCGTGAGAATGATCCATTCAGCACCGATGGCGGTGAAGTCGTTGAGGAACTTGCCATAACGTTCATAGACGGTCTGTTCGTTCAGGCCTGCGTCATTGACGAATTCAGAGATGACGAGATCGGGCTTGACGGCGAGAACCGTTTCATTGTAGTTGTGGATCTGGCCGGCTGGCTGGGCAAGATAACTGGCTGTGTTGTAGCCGCCCCACGCTTCCGTGACAAGCTCTATTTGGGCTTTGGGGAACAACTTCTGAAGGCGTTCGACAAATTGCTCCTGCCAGCGGTTGTGCTGCCAGTCTGGAACGAACGTGCCGACGGTCACGCTGTCGCCCCATGCGAGAATCTTTACCTTTTCGCCATTCTTCAGTTTGGCATAGGTTTTCGGGATGAGTTTTTCTGCAACATGCGGGGCGGGACGCAGTTCTTTCGGAAATTCTGTTTCGAGAATCGGAAGGATGTTTTCATCCGTTAATTTCGGAATGCAACCGTTGATCCAGATGTTGGCGAGACGTACATCGCCATCCAGCAGTTCCGCCTGCGACGGATTCGCCTGATGCGGAACACCTGTGCGGACGGCGAACGCGCCGCCCTTCGTCTGGACGATGGCGTCAATGCGTAGCTTGACGTATGTATAATCAAAATAAATTGGCTGGTTAGGCTGGATGCGGCCGTTGGGCAGACGTCCGACGGTGCCCCAGTCCGGCGTCAACTGATAATCTTTACCGTTTTCATAAATGATGGCATCCGCCTGATCGGAGGATTTGACTTTCAGCGTTTCGACTTTCAGGGCGTTGCGCGTCGTGCATTCCTGTGCCGTGATGCCGATCGGCTTCGTGCCGCGCATCCAGCCGCCGGCGTTCGGGCGGTAGTCGGCCAATGCCGCATGGCGTTCATTGGCAACAATAAAGGGCGACGGTTGCTCAATGCGGACGACGCCTTTTTTTCCGTTATATGCGACTTCCACATCGAAATCGCCGACGAGCTTCAATTGCGCAGGCTCCGCCAAAACAGATAATGACAACAAAGCCAGATTGACAAACAGCATTTTTTTCATCATTGTTCCCTTTTCTTGTTGATTTAAAATAAATTATGAATTATGAATTATGCATTATGAATTATGAGTATAGATTCTCCAGAGGAAAAGAGGGTTGCCGATAACATATCGTTTGAACAGGCGGATCGGTTCCTGGCGGAGGCGATAGACCCATTCCAGTTTTGCCTTGCGCATCCAGAGCGGAGCGCGGGGGATGCGGCCCGACGCGAAATCCAGCAGTCCGCCGACGCCGATGCAAACACGGCAATGGAGCTTGTCCAGATGGTCGTGAATCCAGAATTCCTGTTTCGGCACGCCGAAGGCGACTAGCAAAACGTCTGGCTTGGCGGCATTTATGTCGGCGATGACGTCTTCTTCATGTCCTTTGAAGAATCCATGGTGTGTTCCAACAATTCGCAAGGTTGGATGTTTTTTCAGCAAATTGTCGCGTGCGGCATCCGCCACGCCTGGTTGACCGCCGAGCAGATAAAGGCTGTGGCCTTCTTCACAGAGGAGCGGCAGCATGTCCGTCCCGTTGACGTTCTCTTTCACGGGATTGCCGACATGTTTTGCGGCGATCTCCACGCCGACGCCGTCCGCCCAAACTCTGTCTGCCTGATTCAGTAGTTCTGCATATTCGCGGTTTTTATAGGCGATATTAAGGCAGTGGGCGTTGATAAAACAGCAGAAAGCAGGCTGTTCCTTCGGCGATTCGACGTAATGTCGAATCGCCTGCAAGGCTTCCGCCATGGATTCAGTGGAGTAGTGGACTCCGAAAATAGTTGCTTGATCGGACATTTTTTTATGAGAGGGCTACGCTCCTGCGCGGCCAATAGTTAATGATAATCAATTCTCCACAAGACTCTTATCAATGATAACATGCTTGCGTTTCAGATAGGTCTGCAACGCCTTGATATCAAGATCAAAGAAGGAGGTCGCGTTTTCGTCATTTACAAGGAAGGCGGCGGCGGCGCCTGCCGCCTCGCCTGTGACAGCGCATGTCGGAATGACGCGCGTGACATCCCATGTGTCGCCGATGGAGGAGATGCAACGTCCTGCAGTAATGAGATTTTTGGTTTTTGGCGCGGCGATGGCGCGGAGGGGGATGCAGAAGATCGGGCCGGCTTTGCGCCAGTCGCCTGTCATGCCGAGCGTGTCGTCGAACCAGCGGTGGTCGTCTGTAACGCGCAACGTGACTTTTCCCGCGAGTCGCCGCGTCATGCGGTGCGTCGGCATGGTGGTCGTCATGATGGGATAGATGTCGCTTTCGGGCTTGGCCTCGCGGCGTTTCTGCAAGTCGAGCATGGAGAAATGACGCGATTCCAACACTTGCGCGGTGACCTGCTCGGCGGAGTCGCCGCGGAACGTGCGGCCGTTCTCCGGAAACGATTTCGTGGCGGAGAAACGCTGCGACCACGGGCAGAGCTTCGGCTGGCCGTCTTCGATAATGTAATACCAACAGCTACGGACATTTCCGCCGATGGAGACAGTCTTGTCACCAGCCGCGTAGACGACATCCGCGTCACCCGACGCATCGACGACCGCCTGCGTCAGCAACGCCTGCCGTCCCCCCTTCGATTCGACGACGACCGCTTTGATGGTGTTGCCTTCTTTCAAAACCGTGCAGAACCGTGTATCATAGTAGATTTTCACATGGTTTTTCAGCAGAAGACGTTCCAATTTGTACATGAACGTGACGGGATTGAAACCTGTCTGGTAGCGGTGCTTTTTGCGCTCTTCTGCGTCGCCGCCTTTCGCCCAGCAGGCGGGAATCGGCCCGATGCGTAGGTTTGGACGTTCCTTCGGTTCATCATCGACGGACAGTTTGATAAGCTCTTCGCAGATGCCGCTAGAGACTTGATGGCCCTTTCCGTCGCAGAGCGGCAGGTAGATGACGACGTTGCCAATGGTCGCCAGCCCGCCGAGCGCGCAGAATTTCTCCAGCAGGCAGACTTTGGAGCCAGCCCGCGCGGCGGCCAGCGCCGCCGACACGCCCGCGATGCCGCCGCCGACCACGACAACATCATACGTTCCAAGGACTTCTATGTTTTTAGCAGGTTCGTATATAGTGGATTTCATAATGATTTACGAATATCAAAGGCTCCAGCGGGTCCAGAGGAGGGAGGTTTTTTCGCCGGCGTTGGCCTGCTGATAATAAATGGTCAGGATGTCGCCGTTGGGGAGTTCGACGGAGGCGGGGTAGCCGAGATCGCCGCTGGGCGCGTCGTCGCGGAGGATGATCTCGTCGCTCCACGTCTTGCCGCCGTCGCGGGAGACCTTTGCACGTTCGCCGAAGGGTTGCGCACGATAGCCATAGACCATGACGATGGCGCCGGAGGAATGCTTCAAGAGATGCGGCGGAGAGCCGGCCGCGCCGATGGATTCCATGACGGACCATGTCCTGCCGCCATCCGTCGAGCGGGTAATCATCGACGTGAACGGATTATGGACGCGAACTGCACCGAGCAGCGACCCATCATCCAATTCAACGACATGCGGCTCGTGGCATTCATCGTTGACGACGCCGTCCGGCAGCGGGACGGTTCCTAGAAGCGTCCAATTTTTTCCTTCATCATAGGAAACGGCGGCCTGGATGGGCGTGTTGTGCTTATGGAGCGTCTTAAGGCCGTTGATGTCCAGGTCCCACTTCTTTCCGAGATAGAACCAGCCGCCATCCTTCAAAACGATGAAGCCATGCGGTGTGTTGACGGGAGCCTGGAACGGTTCGCCCCAGTATTCGCCGTCTGGGCTGACACGGATCCATGAGCCGATGTAGCGGTTGATCATGGCGTCCGTCCATGTGTCCATGACGGCTCCCATCTCCTTGCGGGCTTCGTCCCACCCAGTTTCAGGATTCTTGAATTTCTGATAATAGAAGATGGTATTGGATGTAAACCACGTCAACGCAAGTCGTTGTCCCCCAAGGGAGATGACGCCCGCGTCACGGTCGTCCAACGGCGTGTTGTTGACGACAATTGGCGCGGTCCATGTGGCGCCATCGTCGTGGCTTTTGCAAATGACAGTACGGCCCCATGGGCAGACATGCTGATTGCGGAAGCCGGAGGCGGCGACGATCAGCGTCCCATCTGCCTGCCGGGCGATGGACGGCCAGCCAAAATAGCCGAATTTTTCCTTCGGCATGGAACAAATGACGCCTGAAGTTTTCATAATATTATCTCCTTTGAATGAAAAATAAGCGAGTTGACGGTGGTTTTGGTGGATTTACGCCAAATACATTGTATAATAACATACTTTTGTCGTTTGGCTAATAACTGGACAGGATTTGCAGATGAAAAATAAACATTGGATGATTGTTTTTTTGTTCACGGCGATGGCGACCATCTTGCCGTGGAGTGTCTTTGCGGAAGGCGGCGAAGAGGACGAACTGTCTGGCTTTGCGTTGTTTGAAAAGCTTCGTGCGATGAAACTGGAGGCGCAGGCGGCGATGGTCAAGGAGGACTACGTCGAAGCCGCCAAAATCTACCGCCGAATGGCGCGCTATGAGAAGAACCGCGCCCGTAGCGCGGCGTATCTGCTTCGCGGGGCGGACTGCCTGATGCAGGCGAAAAAAGGCCATCGGGCGTTGGAAGAATACACGAACCTGTTGGAGAACTACCCGCTGTATGTTCCGTATGAACACGTGGTTGAACAACTTCGGCAGCTGGCCGAATGGTTCATTGTCGGTGACGGCACGTTCCTTGGCATTAAGGACAAAGACACTGGCATCCAAATCTATGAATTGATTATTCGTGAAGCGCCCGCCGTGCAGGTGACGCTGAAAGACCGTCTTCGTCTGGCGGAACTTCTGGAAGGCAGTGGCCGCGGCGAAGAAGCGGTTGTCGTCTATCAAGCGATTCTACGGCAGGAGCCTGGCAATTGGGATGTCCGCGCCAAACTGGCATTGCTTTTCCTGAAGCTGAGTAAAAATGGTGACGGCGACGGCGCGAAGCTACGTGCAGCAGTCCGCGAAGCGAACATTGTTCTTGAAAGCAATCCGGACAATCCGCTGGCCAAAGATTTGAAGAGACTTTGCCGTGACGCGGAGGCCGAAGAGGCGGATCGCCTCCTGAAGAATGGTCAGTTCTATCTGTTGCCCGCCCATCGTCGTCCATCGGCGGCGCGTCGTTACATGCATGACGTCATCATGAAATATCCGGATTCGAACGCCGCCAAGGAGGCTCACCGTCTTCTGAAGACCAATCCGGAGCTACGTGCATTGGAAGAACAGAACGAAAAAGCCGTTATTATTCCTCCGAAAGAGCCGTCCAAGCCTACGTCGCCGACCAAACCCCCCCAAACAGTGCAGCTCAAGCCGACACAGCC
>JAEEGH010015869.1_pt1 | contig 16292 bp, 11 predicted proteins | sample 9134181 | NCBI WGS metagenome assembly JAEEGH01 (sample SAMN16246544, study PRJNA631951) | gut metagenome | biome: gut microbiome; feature: rumen; material: DP-attached | host: Bos | place: Iran: Karaj | collected 2018-10
GTGGCGGTGAGGGCTTCCTTGCAGGCGCCCATTCCGGCGGCGGTCGCCTCGCGGAGTTCCTTGATCTGCTGAATTGTGATAGCCATTGTAGTAAGTTCTTAAGTTGTGAGTTTTGAGTGGATGAGTCGGCGAGATTATTCCGCCTTGGGAGCCTCTTCGGCCTTGGGGGCCTCGGCGGCGGCGGCGACAGCGGCCTCGGCCTCTGCGACCTTGGCCTTGCGCTTCGCGGCGAGATCGGCCTTCGCCTTGGTCTCGGCGGCTTCCTTCGCGGCCCTGGCGGCGGCCTTGACGCTCGCGGCGACACCAGACTTCTTCGCGGTGGCACCGCCGGCGGCGGGCTTGCGCGTGGAGGCCTTGGCGCGGCGCTCGGCGCGGGCGGCCTTCTCGGCCTCGTCGCGGCTCTTGCGCTCCTGCTCGCGCTTGCGGTTCTCCTCGGCGGCCTTCGCGCCGTACTCGTCGTTGGCGCCCTTGATGACCTTGACGAGACCGTTGAGGATGAGCTCGACGCCCCTGACGGAATCGTCGTTGCCGGGGATCACGTAGTCGATCGGCTCGGGATCGGCGTTGGTGTCGACGATGCCGACGACGGGAATGCCGAGGCGGGTAGCCTCCTTGACGGCGTTGGCCTCCTTGACGCAGTCGATGATGACGACGGCGCCGGGCTGGTCGACCATGTCGGCGACGCCCGTGAGGTTCTTCTCGAGCTTGGCGAGCTCGCGGCGGAGCATCGAGTTCTCCTGCTTGTGCTCGGAGAGCTCGCCGCCGTTGGCCTTGGCCGTAGCCTGAAGCTGGCGCATCCTCTTCACGGACGAGCGGATCGTCTTCGCGTTGGTGAGGGTGCCGCCGAGCCAGCGCTCGGTCACGTAGAACTGGTCGATCGAAACCGCAGTCTCCTTGACCATCTCGGCGACCTGCTTCTTCGTCGCGACGAAGAGAATCTTGCGGCCGGAGAGGATCGTGTCGCGCACGAAGGCCGCCGCGTCGTCGAGAAGCTCGACTGTCTGGGCGAGGTCTATGATGTGGATGCCGTTGCGCTTGTCGAAGATGTAGCCCTTCATCTTCGGATTCCACCTCTTGGTCTGGTGGCCGAAGTGAAGACCGGCGTCAAAAAGGTCCTTGAGCGTGATGCCCGTGAGGGCGGACGTAGGCATTTCCATTTTGTTTTCTCCTTTGACTTGATGTTTGTCAATCCGCTTTGTCCCCGGATGGATACCGGAAATCATTCGCTTCAACCCGCCCACCATGGGCGAATTGCGCGTAGTATATCAAAGCTCGGTCTGGTAAGTCAAGGGCAGGAACTCCGCGAAAGGAACCTCCTTCAGCCTGGAGACCAGACGGTCCAGGCGGCCCGCCATCGGCTCGCCGAGGTTCCTCCTGATCAGCGGCGACACGCGCATGCCCGCGGCTTCGGCGGCGAACGTGCGGGAGAACTCCCATGGATGGAAGTAAGTCACGAACAGCCCGTGGCTTTCAAGCGACCTTCTGGCAAGGGCGAAGTACACCGCCTCGGGCATCAGATGGAGGGACAGCCAGAAGAGCGGTATGCGCAGAACAGGCGTCACCGACGCGGGTATGCGCAGCAGCCCGCCCTCGCGGAAAGGCGTCTTCGGCGCGGCTAAATGCATGTAGCGCCCCGGCACGAACGCGGGGTTGAGCGACGCGTCGTAGCGATAGCCGGCCGCGGCAAGCGCTGCCGGGTCGGTCTTCGCCATCCTCGGCTGCCTGTAGCCCGCAACCTCCGCTCCAGTCAGCCTCATGAGCCCCTCCCTGCAGCGCTGCGGGTCGTCGGGGCGGGGCTGGAAATGATCCACTCCGTGCGCGGCGACCTCGTGGCCCTCCGCAACGATCCGCTTCATGACGTCGGGCGCGCGCTCCGCAAACGTCAGCGTGCAGAAGAACGTCGCCCTTACGCCATGGCCTCGGAGCACGTCGAGAATCGTGCGCGCGCCCTCGGCGGAGACCTCCATCCCGCGCGAAACCGGATAGTCGACGCCGCCTTCGCGCGGAAGGTCGCACTCCTCGAAGTCGAAGCTGAGATGTACCGCACGGACCTCGCGCATCGCCTAGCGACGCCTTGCAAGCGCCTCGTGGTATTCGGAGTACGACCCCTCGAACCACGTCGTCCTGCCCTTGCCCTCGAAGGCGAGGATGTGCGTCGCGATGCGGTCAAGGAACCAACGGTCGTGCGAGACGACCATCACGCAGCCGCCGAAGTCCTGAAGGCCCTCTTCGAGAGAGCGCAGCGTCGCGACGTCGAGGTCGTTCGTGGGCTCGTCAAGCAGAAGGAGGTTGCCGCCGGAAGTTAGGAGCTTCGCGAGATGGACGCGGTTGCGCTCGCCGCCGGAAAGGACGCCGACCTTCTTCTGCTGTTCCGGACCGCGGAAGTTGAACCTGGAGCAGTACGCTCTGCCGTTCATCATGGTCTGCCCCGCGAGCTTCACGAACTCGCCGCCGCCGGTTATGGCCTCGTAGACCGTTTCGTCGGGCTTGAGCTCGCTTCTCGTCTGGTCCACGTAGCTCAGCTTCACGGTGTCTCCGACCGTGAACTTGCCTTCGACGGGCTGGAGCTGACCGGTGATCAGCTTGAAGAGCGTGGTCTTCCCCGCGCCGTTCGCGCCGATCACGCCGACGATGCCGCCGCGCGGAAGGTCGAAGTTGAGGTCGTTGTAGAGAACCTGGTCGCCAAAGGCCATCTTGACGTGCTCCGCGCGCACGACGAGGTTGCCAAGCCTCGGACCCGGCGGAATGCGGATGACGAGATCGTCCTCGCGCGTCGAGACCTCCTGCTTCTGCAGCTCCTCGTAGCGCTCGACGCGGGCCTTCGCCTTGGCGTGGCGTCCGGAGGGATTCGTCTGTATCCACTTGAGCTCGTTCTCGAGCATCTTCTGGCGGGACTTCTCGACCTTGGCCTCGCGCTGAAGCATCGCCTCCTTCTGCTTGAGCCACTCCTCGTAGTTGCCCTTGTAGGGGTAGCATATGCCGTGGTCGAGCTCAAGTATCCAGTCCGTCACGTCGCTCAGGAAGTACCGATCGTGCGTGACGACAATCAGCGTGCCCTTGAACTCCTTGAGATACGCCTCGAGCCTGAACGTCGTCTCGGCGTCGAGATGGTTCGTCGGCTCGTCGAGCAGAAGAACGTCCGGGTTGGAGAGCAGAAGCCGCGCAATGGCCACGCGGCGGCGCTCGCCGCCGGAGAGAACCGAGACCTGCTTCGATCCGTCGGGACAGCAGAGGTCAGCCATGCGGCGCTCCACGAGGTTCTCGAGGTTCCAGTAGTCGTTCGCGTCGATGATCGTCTGGAGGCGCTCCATCTCCGCCGCGGCCTTGGGGTCGTCGAGCTCGCAGCAGAGGTCCTCGTACCGCGTGACCATCGCCTGCGCGTCAGCGACGCCCTCCATGACGGTCTCCAGCACCGTCTTGGAGTCGTCCAGCTCAGGCTCCTGCGGCAGATAGCCGACCTTGGTCCCCTTCGCGACCTGCACCGTGCCCATCAGCTCTGTGTCGAGGCCTGCGAGTATCTTGAGCAGAGAGGACTTGCCGGCGCCGTTCGCGCCGATCACGCCGATGTGCGCGCCGTAGAAGAACGAGAGGTTAACGTCCTTGAGTATAGTCTTCGTCCCCTGCTGCTTGGTGACGTCGATAAGCGAAAACTGGTATTCTCCTGCCATTTGTCATTTCTCCGTTTTTTGTTGGCGTTCCAGCCGTCTGTTGCGCAGGTACAGCGCGATGTCGGTCAGCACGACGAAGAACAGCGCCACGTACGCCCAGACGACCCAGTCCCTGCTGTAGACGAGCTTGTGCGCTATGCCAAACGCGTAGCCGGCCTCGACAAGCAGCATGAACGCAAGGCTCTTGCCCTTTGTGGACTTCGACTTCAGCGACTTCGCGATCGAGAACGGCCACGAGAAGCCGAAGCAGAAGAGCATCATGAACTCGAGAAGGCCCATTCCGTCAGCGGACGCGCCTTATCGCGCCGAACTTGCAGACCTGCGAGCACTGGCTGCAGCCGGCGCAGAGGCTCGGGTCGATCTTCATCTGGAAGTGCCCGGGACGCGCCTCCTTGCCGCGCGTCATCGCAGGGCAGCCAAGGCCGAAGCACGCGCCGCAGGCCTTGCACTTGTCGGCGTCGACCTCGCACAGCCCCTCCTTGGTCAGCTTAGCCGCGATGCGGCACGGAGCGTACGCGACGACAAGCCACGGCTCTCCCGAGTCCATCGCCTGGCCAAGCGTCTTCTCAAGCCCCGCGATGTCGTCCGCCGAGACCTTGACGACGTTCTTGTATCCGCAGGCCTTCGCGACGTCGCAGATCTCCGTGACCGGCGCGGGGTCGCCCGCAAGCGTCTTGCCGGTGCCGGGGTTGTCCTGATGGCCGGTCATCGCGGTGATGCGGTTGTCGAGGACGACCGTCGTCACGGGCGTTCCGTTGTAGAGCGCCGAGAGTATTCCCGTGATGCCGGAGTGGAAGAACGTGGAGTCGCCGAGGACGGCGCAGACGCGGCCCTTGAGCCCCGCCTTCTTCATGCCCGCCGCATTGCCGATCGACGCGCCCATGCAGATCGTCGAGTCCATCGCGCTGAGCGGAGGAAACGCGCCAAGCGTGTAGCAGCCGATGTCGCCCGTGACCGTGGCGCCGAGCTTGTGCAGGGCATAGAACACGCCGCGGTGCCCGCAGCCGGCGCAGAGGACCGGCGGCCTCGTGGGCAGGCCCTCGGGGACCTTCTTCGCCTTCGCCTTCGGCACGTCGCCGAGTATCTCGTGGCGCAGGTTCTGCAGACGGTCCGCGTTGAGCTCGAGCATGTTGAGCTCCGTCTTGTGCTGGACGACCTCGATTCCCATGGCCTTTATCTGATCCTCGAGGAACGGGTCAAGCTCCTCGACGACGAGCAGCCTCTCGACGGACTTCGCGAACTTCGCAACCAGGGCCCTGGGCAGAGGATTCGTCCAGCCCAGCTTGAGTATCGGGAAGTCGGGGAACACCTCCTTGACGTACTGGTGGGCCACGGCGCTCGTGACGATGCCGAGCTTCGCGGACCCCTTCAGCCCGCGCGGCTTGACGACCCTGTTGAACTTCGAGCGGTTGGACTCCTTCTCCATCGCCTCCGTGCGCTTCTGGGCGTTAAGCCGCTGCGTCGGCGAGAACGCGGGCACGGGGATGTTGCGGCGGATGTCCTTGACGTACGGGATCAGCGGGTGCGGGGCCGGCTTGAAGTCGCCAAGCTCGACCAGCGAGGCCGAGTGGCTCGTGCGCGTCGTGAGGCGCAGGATCACTGGCACGCTGAACTTCTCCGAAAGCTCGAACGCGGCAAGCGTGAAGTCGTAGGCCTCCTGCGAGTCGGACGGCTCCAGAAGAAGCGCGCGCGCGAACTTCGCGAGGTTGCGGTTGTCCTGCTCGTTCTGCGACGAGTGCATGCCAGGGTCGTCGGCGGAGACGAGGACGAACCCGCCGAGCGGACCGACGTACGTGAACGTCATGAGAGGATCCATCGCGACGTTGAGGCCCACGTGCTTCATCGCGGTCAGGGCGCGCGCGCCGGCCATCGACGCTCCGACGGCGGTCTCGACAGCGACCTTCTCGTTGACCGCCCACTCGCAGCGGATAGTGTCCTTGAACTTGGCCACGTTCTCCAGTATCTCGGTCGACGGAGTGCCGGGATAGGCGGACGCGACAACGCATCCGGCCTGCGCCGCCGCGTGTGCAACCGCCTCGTTTGCGCTCAGGAACTTTTTCATTTCTTGGGTTCTCCTCTTCTCTTCAGTGTTCTCAATGTATGTTGCCTCTTGACGGATGGCTCTTAGCCTTGGGCTTCTCAAGCTTGAGAAAAGTCGCAAAGCGCTCGATCGCCTCGGCAGGCACCTCGTCGCCAGTGGTGTCGGGCATGTCCTTCAGGTCCGGCGCCTGCGCGTGCGTGTGGTGGAAGCGCGTTCTTGGCTTGACTATCTCCCTAAGCGCCTCCCTAAACCGGTCGAGGCCGCCGTCGGCGGAAAGCCCGGGCGCCTCGGCGCCCCGCACGCACGTTATCGCGATCGGCTCGACGCCGGTCTCGGACACGAACCGCTCGAGATTCTCCCTCGCCTCCGGCACGTCCATCTTGTTCGCTACGACGAGCGAGGGCCGCTCCGCAAGGACGGCGGAATACTCGTCGACCTCCTTCTTGAGCACCTCGTAGTCGCGCCATGGCTCGCGGTTGTCGGTGCCGGCCATGTCTATGACATAGACGAGCACCTTCGACCTTTCGAGATGCCGCAGAAACGCAAGGCCCAGTCCGACGCCCTTCGCCGCGCCTTCGATGATCCCGGGAACGTCCGCCACCGCGATCTTCGCAAAGTCGTCGTAGACCACAGTGCCGACGACGGGATTGAGCGTCGTGAACGGATAGTTGGCGATCTTGGGCGTCGCGGACGACAGCGCGGTGAGGAGCGAGCTCTTGCCCGCGTTGGGGAAGCCCACCAGCCCCGCGTCCGCAATCGTCTTCAGCTCAAGCCTGAGCCGTCTCTCCTCGGCGGGCCCGCCAGGCGTGTGCTCCGTCGGCGCCTGGTTCACGGCGCTTTTGAAATGCACGTTGCCGTAGCCGCCGGCGCCGCCCTTTGCGACAATCGCCTTCTGGCCAGGCTCGGTGATGTCCGCCACGAGAAGCCCCGAGTCCACGTCGTACGCCTCGGTGCCAAGGGGAACCGGCACGACAAGGTCGCGGCCGCGCTTGCCGAACATCTTCTGTCCCTTGCCCGGCTCGCCGTCCTGCGCGAAGCACTTCGGGTCGTAGTACAGCGACAAAAGCGAGTTGACGTGTTCGGACGCCTTCAGAACGACGTCGCCGCCGCGGCCGCCGTCTCCGCCGTCCGGGCCGCCGAACTCCACGAGCGCCTCGCGTCGCATGGACATGGCGCCGTCGCCGCCCTTGCCAGAGCGGACCAATATCTCAACCTGATCAACGAACGTCTTTGATTTCATCTTGCTCCGTGCGGTATTGGCAGCCATCTCCTCGCAGGGCGCACCAGCGCACTGATCACAGACGACGAGAGGACAAGCGAAAACAGGGGGAACGTCGCTATCGGGCCCGCGCCCGGGCGGCGCCTCCGCGAGGAAAGCGCCACGGCCGCGAGCGAAGTCAGCCAGCTCGCGACGAAGACGAACATGAACGCTCCGAAGAGTATCCGCCTTGCCGCGGCGTCTGCCCCACAGCAGCAGAGCACCACGAACGCCGCGATGTTGACGAAGACCGCGAACGACACCGAGATGCCCGTGAGCACCGCGAAGAAGCTGTCGAACAGGCGCAGCGACGGCGACCGCAGAAGCTCCCGGGCCCATAGCGCCGAATATCCGCGCACGACCTGCCAGCCCCCTGTCGCCCAGCGCCTCAGCTGGCGCCACATGTGCCTCACCGTCGTCGGCTGCTCGTCGGCATAGCACGCCTCGGGCACGTACGCGACGCGGCCGCCGCGCAGATTGGTCTGCACGGTGAACTCGACGTCCTCGACCATCGTGCGCGTATTCCACCCGTCCGGGCCAAGCGATGCGGGAAGGAACGCGAATCCAGTGCCCGTAAGCTTGCCGGAGAGTCCGAGGTTTGTGCGGACGCGGTTGGAGAGCTCGTTCATGACCTCCCAGTAGACCGTGTACCAGCCCGAGATGATGTTCTGCCCGGCGTTGGACGCGAACCTGCGCCCTGTCGCCACCGACTCCCCGTCCTGCAGTGCGTCGTTCATCGCGTCGAGCCATCCGCCCGCGACTATGTTGTCAGCGTCGAACACCGCAACCGCGTCGAATCCGCCGCGCCTCATAAGCCTGTCGATGCCCCACGCAAGCACGTCCCCCTTGCCCGAGCTCGGCTCGGTCTTCTCCCAGACGGTCGCACCCGCCTCGCGCGCCCTCTCGGCCGTCGCGTCGGTGCAGTTGTCGGCCAGCACGATGACCTCGCGCCTGTCCGCCGGATACCTCGACATGAGCACGCTCTTCACGGGATTGCGTATGACGGACTCCTCGTTGCGCGCGCACACCAGCACGGCGAAGCGGAGCTTCTTCGCCGCGTGCGGATGCCGCCTCGCCGGCTTGATGAGCCCCGCGGCCACGATGACCGTGGACCAGGCGAACACCGCGCCCAGAGCCAGGCACAGCCCGCCGAAGAGAGCGGAGAGAGCGGCGTCAGTCATCGCGCCACCTCCTGTGGAACCAGAGATACTGCTCCGGATAGCGGCGGATCGCCTCGCCAAGCCTGTCGTTCAGAGTCTGCGTGCATGCGAGCCTGTCGTCCTTCATCCCGAACACTAGCGGCTCGCCGCCGACAAGACGGTACCTGTACGGCGCGATGCGAACGAACGAGCCGACGACGATAGGACAGCCCGAGCGCATCGCAAGCCTGGCGGCCGAGGTGAAGGTGCGCGCCGGCCTCCCCAGAAACTTGAGCAGAGCGCCGCGCCCCGTGTGCTGGTCCATCAGAATCGTCATCGCGGCGCATTCGTCGGTCCAGCGGCGCAGCACGTCGGGAGTGAAGCCGTGGTTCTTGTCGATAACCGTGACCGGCCCGCGGAAATGGTACTTCTTCATCCAGCCTGCGAGCAGCCTGTTGTTCATCACCCTCGCCACCGCGATCATCGGACGGGCAAACGAAAGAACGTTCGTGGCGGCCTCCCACACGCCGTGATGGGAGCTGACCAGCAGTATCGGCGTCTCCGGAGAGTCCAGCAAAAGCTTCACCGTCTCGGCCGGCGCCTCGCCGACGTCGATGTGCTCACGCCAGTTCTCGCGCGTCACCACGCCCGGAACGCACAGAGCCTCCGCCACATGCCCCGCGAAATGGCGCCAGCTCTGCCGCGCAATCCGCCGCGCCTCCGCCTCGTCGCCCGCGACCCCGCACCTCAGGATGTTCTCGACGGCTGTTCTGCGGCGTCTCCGAAAAAACGGCCACAGCACCGAGGCGATGCCGCACCCGATGCCGTAGGCGTGTCTTTGGAGAAATGTCATAGGGGTATATTATACCATAATTCCCCCGCCATCGTCGTCAGACGCGCTTCAGGACAATCGCCGTCCTGGCCGGCAGATACAGAAGTATCTGCTGCACAAGCTCGCGGCGCTTCTCGTCGGGCACCAGCATCGGCGCGTAGGTTACGCCAGGCTGAATCCGGCCCTGGCCACCGAACCTCGGCTCGTCGGTGTCGAAGAGATGCCTCCAGTCGGACGCCGGCGGCACCACGACGCCGTAGTCGGTGTAGCTGCTCGTCGGATGGAAGTTGAACACGAACAGCAGATTGCCGCGCACGAACGCGAGCACCTTGTCGCTCTCGTTGCAGACGACCTTCGCCGGTATCGCCTTCATCGCCCTGCCGCCGAACAGCGCTCCGCTTCCGGCGAGCATCCTCACCATCGTCTCGTCGAAGTCGCCGAGCTCGCGGAACCGCAGGCTGGGGTCGTCGCGCAACGACCACTGCCTGCGCGCGTGGGCGCAGCTCCACCCGTTCTCCTCGCGCGGGAAGTCGATCCACTCCGGATGGCCGAACTCGTTGCCCATGAAGTTGAGGTAAGCCCCCCCGTTCAGCGAAAGCGTCGCAAGCCGCGCCATCTTGTGCAGCGCGACGGCCCTGTCTATCTCGAGCCCGTGCTGCCCCTTGCCCATGCCGTCGTATATCGCGGCGTCCGCCATCGTGAAGAAGAAGGTCTTGCCCCCGACAAGCGCCTGGTCGTGGCTCTCGACATACGACACGACCTTCTCCTCCTCCCTCTTGTTCGTGAGCTCCCAGAATATCCCGCCCATCGGCCAGTCGTCGTCGCGCGTGCGCTCCGCAAGCCTGAACCAGAAGTCCGGCTCGCCCATCGCAAGGCGGTAGTCGAAGCCTATGCCGCATCCCTTGATCGGCGCGGCGACGCCAGGCATGCCGGAGACGTCCTCCGCGATCGTGAGCGCCCGCGGATTCACCGCGTGGATCAGCCTGTTCGCGAGATTGAGGTACACCCACGCATCGTCGTCCATCGACCCGTTGAAGTACATGCCGTAGCTCGTGAACGCGCTGCCGAGCCCGTGGTCCCAGAAGAGCATCGACGTGACCCCGTCGAAACGGTAGCCGTCGAAGCCGTACTCCTCAAGCCAGAACTTGCAGTTGGAGAGGAGGAAGTGCAGGACCTGCGTCTTCGAGTAGTCGAAGCAGCGGCTTCCCCACGCCGGATGCCACCCCTTTCTCCCGGAATGGAAGTACTGGTACTCCGTGCCGTCGAACAGGGAGAGCCCGTCCCTCTCGTTCGCGACCGCATGCGAGTGCACGAGGTCCATCACAACCCTTATGCCCATGCCGTGCGCCGCGTCGACGAGGGACTTCAGCTCGTCAGGCGTGCCGAACCGCGACGACGCCGCGAAGAAGCTCGACACGTGGTAGCCGAAGCTGCCGTAGTACGGATGCTCCATCACAGCCATCAGCTGGATCGTGTTGTAGCCCGCCTTCCTGATCCGCGGCAGCACGTTGTCGCGGAACTCCGCATACGAGCCGACCTTCGCCTCTTCCGTCGCCATGCCGACGTGCGCCTCGTAGATGAGGGGCGTCGCGCCGTGCGCGGACGCCGGGAGGGCCTTGTTCTTCCACTTGTACTTCGACTCGTAGACCTCGGCGGAGAAGAGCTTCGTGTCGGGATCCTGCGTGACGTACCGCGCAAACGCCGGTATCCTCTCGCCGCGGCCGCCGTTCCAGCGCATCTCAAGATGGTACTTGTCGCCGACGTGTATCTTGCCCGCCGGTATGACGCGCTCCCAGACGTCCGTCCCCGGAATGCGGAACAGCTCGAACGCCTCGTCGGTCTTCCATCCGCTGAAGTCGCCCACAAGCCACACGGACGTCGCGTTCGGCGCCCATTCCCTGAACACCCACTTGCGCGGCAGCCTGTGCAGCCCGAAATAGTTGTGCGCGTTCGCCCAGTCGACAAGACTCGTGCGCTCGCCCGTAAGCTCTCGCATGCGTCTTTCGGCGTTCGCGGCACGCCCGCGGATCGCGGCTTCGAACGGCTTCAGATACGGATCGTCTAGCAAATGTTTCATGGCAGGCCTCCTCTCTTGATCTCTACAGCCTGCAACGCGCCATCGTCGGAGCCGGGCTGACAGCGACAGTATATCATTTATTGTGCCTCACGTCCAACCAGACGTGCAGATTGCTTCAGGACGCAAATGGTAATATCTAACGGGCCAGCAAAGAAGAGAGGAAGGCCATGGGGATCGAAGAAGAAGGAAATCCAACACCGATCTGGCACCTCTTTGCCTTCAGCCGATTCCCACGCGCTTTCAGTTGACGGCAAGGGCGGGGGATCGCACGAGAGTCACTTCGCGGAACCGACATGATTTTGACGGCCCACGGTAACAGGCGAGTGCTATGCACGAGCGTCAAAATCACGTCGGGTTGCGTCCACGAAGTGCGGATCGGGCGGTACCGCGCCCGTAGCGAGCCCTGTCCCCGTTCCCCTCTTCTACGGCAGAGCGACGCGAATGCGGAAGAAGCGCAGGGACGTCGGATCGCCGACATCCGTCACTGTCACCCACTCCGAATCCGCTCCAAGGCCGGACCTGCCCTCCAGCACTGGCTCGGCGCCGACAAGGTTCCAATCCTCCTTCGACGGACTGAACGCAATCTTCGCCAGATCGGGCGTGCCGTCGGCGTTCATCGGGAACGAAGTGATCCTGAAGTCCGCAAGTTCTTTGGGATCAAGCCCAAGGACATAGCACTCCCAAACCTTGCGTCCGTTGGCGGCGTCGTTGTAGACGTATTCCTCCAAGGCTCCCGCAAAGCTCTCGGGGACGACCGACTCTATCCAGGTCATCGGCACGAGGACCGTCTTGCCGCCGCCAGCGTCAACCACAACGCCCGCCGAGGCAATCCGAACAGCCTTTCCGTCCGTATTCCGACAGTATGTCTCGCGCTCGTCAGCCCCGGCCCAGGTCACGGCACCGTCTTCCACATACCCAACCTTCATGTAGGAAGCTATCATGAGCGAGCCATCGACTGGGCAATCGGCTCCAGCACCGATTGCCGCGCCACCGTCGAGGCCGATGCCATCGCCGTCTTCTCCGCCAGTCACCGTCACCGTGCCGCCGTTGATTGTCACACCCCCGCCTGCGCCATAAACGCCGCCGCCAATGCCGGCGCCACACTGTCCGCCAGTCGCCGTCACCGCGCCGCCGTTGATCGTCACACTCCCGCCTGCGCCATATGCGCCGCCGCCGATGCCTGCGCCGTAGTAGCCGCCAGTCGCCGTCACCACGCCACCATTAATAGTCACATTCCCGCCTGCACGATTCCTGTCGCCGCCGATGCCGGCGCAGTCTTTATCGTCAGTCGTCGCCGTGAGCTTCCCGGCAACAGAGTTCGTGCTCTGCGCCCAGATGGCGAGGTTGTTTCCTTCGGTGACCTGGATACCATTCGTCGCCGCCAGCTCCGAATTGTCGCAGAGAATGAGGTTTACGTCGCCGCTCACGGTGATGCGGGCGCCGTTTGTGATGACACCTGGAACCACATACCAACCAGCGGAAAGCTCGGTCTGGTTTGTGTACTGGGTATAAGCAGAGCATATCGCGTTCGTCCTGCCGACAGGGTCGTAGTGCGGGACTGGTCCGCAAAGCCTTCCGCAGTAATCGCAAAAGCTATTTTGATCGCCGTCATGATGATCCGGGCAAACCTCAATCCTGACCGTAGCCCCACCTGTGTTTCGACACAATCCCTCGCGCTCATAGGAAAAAATCCAATCCACGGAGTCGCCGTCGACGCGCCCAACCTTCATGCCGGGAATGACGAGCGAGCCATTGCCCGAGGCGTCTTTGCCAGCGCCGATTGCCGCGCCGCCCTCGCCACCAGTCGTCGTCACAACGCCGCCGTTGATTGTCACCGCCCCGCCTGCGCCATTCCAGCCGCCGCCGATGCCTGCGCCATACACGTCACTAGTCGCCGTCACCGCACCGCCGTTGATCGTCACACTCCCGCCTGCGCCATATGCGCCGCCGCCAATGCCTGCAGCGCCGTTGTTGCTCGTCGCAGTCACCATGCCGCCGTTGATCGTCACAGTTCCGCCTGCACCATCATCGCCGCCGCCGATGCCCGCGCCATACTGGCTGCCAGTCGCCGTCACCGTGCCGCCGTTGATCGTCACAGTTCCGCCTGCACCATCATCGCCGCCGCCGATGCCTGCGCCATACATGGCGCCATTCGCCGTCACAGTGCCGCCGTTGATCGTCACAGTTCCGCCTGCGCCACCATCACCGCCGCCAATGGCAGCACCCCAATCGCCGCCAGTAGCCGTCACAGTGCCGCCGTTGATCGTCACGCTCCCGCCTGCGCCTTTCCCGCCGCCGATGCCGGCGCCACACTGGCCGCCAGTCGCCGTCACCGTGCCGCCGTTGATAGTAACCGTTCCGCCTGAGCCATAAGGGCTGCCGCCGATGCCTGCGCCGCCCCAGACGCCAGTCGCCGTAAGCCTTCCGGCGACTGAATTTGTGCTCTGCGCCCAGATGGTGAGACTGTTTCCACCTGCGACATTGACGCCCTCCATCGCCGCAAGCTCCGAATTGTCGCGAAGGACGAGGTTTACGTCGCCGTTCACAGTGATGCGGGTGCCGTTTGTAATTACGCCTGAAACCACATACCAGCCGGTGGGAAGCTCTGTCTGTCCGGCATAGGGGCTGCAAACCAGGGAAGTCGCGTTCGTCCCGCCGACAGGGTCGTAGTACGGGATCGGCCCGCAGTAATCGCAAAAACCATTTTGATCGCCGTCATGATGATGGCAAACCTCAATCCGAACCGTGGGTTCATCGGTGATTCGGCACAAGCTCTCGCGCTCATAGGACAAAACCCAATCCACCGAGTCGCCGTTGACACGCCCAACCTTCATGTCGAAATCTATCACTAGCGAGCCATTGTCAGAGCCTCCATTGCCGGCACCGATTGCTGCGGCACCCCAGCCGCCTGTCGCCGTCACCGTGCCGCCGTTGATCGTAACCGTCCCGCCTGCGCCACCAGAGCCGCCGCCGATGCCGGCGGCACCGTAGCCACCTGTCGCCGTCAGCTTTCCTGCGACTGCATTCGTGCTCTGCGCCCAGATGGTGAGACTGTTCCCACCTGCGACATTGACGCCCTCCATCGCCGCAAGCTCCGAATTGTCGCGAAGAATGAGGTTTATGTCGCCGCGCACAGTGATGCGGGAGTCGCTTGTAATGACGCCTGTAACCACATACCAGCCAGAGGAAAGCTCGGTCTGGTTCGTGTACTGGGTATAAGCAGAGCATATCGCGTTCGTCCTGCCGACATGGTCGTAGTACGTGACCGGTCCGCAGTAATCGCAAAGACCATGATCGCCGTCATGATGCTGGCAAACCTCAATCCGAACCGTAGTTAGATCGGCGTTTCGGCACAAGCTCTCGCGCTCACTGGGCAAAACCCAATCCACGGAATTGCCGTTGACACGCCCAACCTTCATGCCAGAAATGTCGAGCGAGCCATTGTCAGAGTGAAGAATGCCAGCACCGATTGACGCAGAATACTCGCCAGTTGCCATCACAACGCCGCCTTTGATAGTCACCGTCCCGCCTGCGCCCTTTTGGCCACCTCCGATGCCGGCGCTGCAACTATGGCCAGTTGCCGTCACAACGCCGCCGTTGATTGTCACCGTACCGCCTGCGCCCTCATAGCCGCCGCCGATGCCGGCGCTGCCGCCTTGAGCCGTCACCACGCCGCCGTTGATCGTCACCGTACCGCCTGCACGTTGAGAGGTGCCGCCGCCGATGCCTGCGCAGTATTCATCGTCAGTCGTCGCCGTGAGCCTCCCGGCGACAGAGTTTGCGCCCTGTGCCCAGATGGTGAGACTTTTGGTGATGATGCCTACAAAGGCGACTTCAATGCCTTTAGTCGCCACAAGTTCCGAATTGTCGCGGAGAATGAGGTTTACGTCGCCGTTCACAGTGATGCGGGTGCCGTTCGTAATTGCGCCCGAAACCACATACCAGCCGGTGGAAAGATCGGTCTGTCCGGCGTACTCGGTGTATGCCGAGCAGATCGCGTTCGTTCCGCCTACAGGGTCGAAGTATTCGACCGATTCCGCTGCAAATGCTCCTGTCGCCGCGATTCCCGCAGCTGCCGCCATCATCCATCTCAAATTTTTCGTCATAGTGTCTCTCTCTCTCCCTTTTCAGGTAGGTCGGCGTAGTATACCAAAAAGGAGCACTGATAGACATACCCAATTTGATGGAGTTTTGATGGAGTCATGGCGATTTAGTTCACGAATGTCAGAAAAATGAAAAAATCTTCAAATACCCCCTTGGCAGCCCAAACGGATTATGATATACTACGCATCACTTTCCGGTACTACGGGGTTGTGGCGCAATTGGTTAGCGCACTGGACTGTCGATCCGGGGGTTGCGGGTTCGAGCCCCGTCGACCCCGCCAGTATGGAAAGAAACGAGCTTGCCTCGTGGTGTAATGGTAGCACCGCAGATTCTGATTCTGCTTGTTGGGGTTCGAGTCCCTGCGAGGCAACCAAATATCCTCCCCCCTCCTTCCTGAATCGTCAAAGCTGGCAGGTCTTGTCTTGTCCGTCCTTCCGCACGGTGCGCTAGACGCCCGCGCCGACGCAGAGTATGCCGTAGGAGCAGTAGGACGTATAGGCAAGAAGCAGCAGCGCGGACAGCACGCGCGCGAACACGGTGTCGTCCCCGAGGAACTTGCGCACGAGATAGCCAAGCGGCGCGTACGACAGTATGAACACCACAGCCAGCGCCACATGCACCCAGAGGCCGAAGCCGATGCCGTCCGGCAGAAATCGCATGGCCACGGCGCCGCCGAAGAAAAGAGGTCCGACGACAGCGACCGCCCACGGCATCACAAGGCAGGCCGTGACAATCTCCTTCGTGCCTAGCGCAACGAGCGTGCGGTGTTCCAGCCACGAGAACGCAAGCATGCCCGCAAACGCGCCAGCCAGCATCAGCAGGTAAATCGACAGGAATCTTTTCATCCAGCCCATAGCACCCCCTTATCCCCTTTGTACCTATGATTATACCATAAATTCTGATGACTTTGTGAAAAACTTCATCCCCGCCCCGCGCCCTGCGAAAACCGGTGAGTCGGCTTCAATCTTAACTCCGAGCGGTTGGACTCTCACGCAGACGCTTGCGCGAGAACCCAAACCATCGGAGTTTCTTCTATAAGCGCCAGCGGTTTAGCCCTCTCGGTCTTTCAACTCTGCGCACTCCGCGTCTCCGCGTTAAACAAAACATACTTGTTTACGGGCCGACCGGAGTGCGGCCCCTACCATCATTCCGTCCCTTACGTCCCTTATGTCG
>JAEEGH010015871.1_pt1 | contig 16290 bp, 13 predicted proteins | sample 9134181 | NCBI WGS metagenome assembly JAEEGH01 (sample SAMN16246544, study PRJNA631951) | gut metagenome | biome: gut microbiome; feature: rumen; material: DP-attached | host: Bos | place: Iran: Karaj | collected 2018-10
ACATTTACGGTAGCCCGGCTTACCGGCCTCCTGGAAAGGAAGTTTGATACAAAATGACAGAACGACAGGATATTATTAAAATTACGGGCCTGAAAAAGAGTTTCGGCGACCTGCATGTATTGAAGGGCATTGACCTGTATATCAAAGAAAAAGAAGTGGTGGTCATCATCGGACCCTCCGGCAGCGGCAAGTCCACCCTGCTTCGCTGCATCAATTACCTGGAAGAGCCTTCGGGCGGGGAAATCGTGTTCGACAACATCCCTCTGAACGGGGAAGCAAACATCAATGAGGTCCGCAAGGAAGTGGGCATGGTGTTCCAGCGTTTCAACCTGTTCCCCCATATGACGGTGATGGAAAACCTGGTGCTGGCTCCCATGAAGGTGAGAAAGACGAGCCGGAAGGAAGCGGAAGAGCTGGCCATGACCTACCTGAAAAAAGTCGGGCTGGCGGAAAAAGCGAATAATTATCCGGACCAGCTTTCCGGCGGGCAGCAGCAGCGTGTGGCTATTGCCCGGGCCCTTTGTATGAAACCCAAAGCCATGCTGTTTGACGAGCCGACTTCGGCGCTGGATCCGGAAATGATCAACGAAGTGCTGGAAGTTATGAAGCAGCTGGCCAAAGAGGGCATGACCATGGTTGTGGTTACACACGAAATGGGTTTTGCCAAAGAAGTGGGCGACCGGGTGCTGTTTGTGGACGGCGGGTATATTGTGGAAGAAGGAACGCCGGAGCAGGTATTCGACCATCCGCAGAACCCTAGGACCCAGAGTTTCCTGTCCAAGATTCTGTAATACAGGGGGCGTTTGCGAAAATGCTGCAGTGGAAAGATTGAAAACGTGTTTGCGTTACGCTCTACAGGAGGATAAATACCATGTTGAAAAAGACGGCAATGTTGTTTCTGGCGTTGGTCCTCATAATCAGCGCATCTGCAGGTTTTGCTGCAGAAAGCGCGAAGGGCAAAACCGGGAAGGCTGTGAAGACAGAACAAAGTAAGTATCCGGCTGCTTATGAAAAGGCAATCCTTGCTGCGAAAGCGGAAGTTCCGGTTGCAGCAGTTTTTCAAGGATTGTTAAATGAACAGGAAACTGATACGACTGTTGCTTTTTTGTTTTTTGATAATAATACACTCCGTGCCTATGAGGTTACTGTAATTAAAGAAATCAATAAAGTGAAAACCGTTAAAATCGGGGGCAGCAATATTCCCGGCAGCACAACCGTTAATAAAACAGTGGAAGACATTGAAGAAATAGTAAGGCTGGAGTATCCGGACGGGAAGATAACCTCAATTGAACAGAAATACGAAGGGAACCTCAGCTATTATGAGGCGCAAGTGGAAACACAGCGGTTTACGGCAGATATTAAGATCAATCCAGTGACCGGGGCGGTTGGCAGCCGGGTACTGGAATATAAAGTGGAAATGACCAAGACGGAGGTCGGGGAGCAACCGTCAAAAGAAGAACCGGCTAAGCCGGAAAAGCAGAATCCGGTTCCTCCTGTTCCCAGCGAATGGATGTGCGGTAACTGCGGAACCCTGAACCATGAAGGACAGTTCTGCATCAACTGCGGTATCCGGAGACCTGCGGATATGAACGCGCCTGTTGTTAAATGCAACAAATGTGGATGGGCTTCTGCAGATCCCAATAACCTGCCCAATTTTTGCCCGGAATGCGGCAGTCCATTTCAACATTAAGGATTAAGGAAGCAACGAGTTGTAACGAAATGTGCAGTTTTTAGTAAAAAAGTGACAAAAGTTAGAAATCTGTATTTACAAACAGGAATAATATGTAATACGTCGAATGAATAGATAGCAGACAAAGGGGAGGAGCCCTGCGGACAGGATTTACAAAGAGGAGGCATTACAGATCAGTTAGAGAACGGGCCGCAGCTTCCTGATCCGGAGCCTGTAATAACCAAGTAACCTTGGAAGTTCAAGGAGGACTCAGTATGGCAATTATCGTAAAAGGCAGAAACGCAGTTGTATCACCGGCGGTCAAAGCGTACCTGGAGAAAAAGATCGATAAAGTTACCAGGCAGTTTAAAGCGGTGGGAGATATTACTGCAGTACTTAAGGTAGAAAACGGAAACCATATCGCTGAAATCACCGTTCCGGCTAAGGGTATCCTGCTGCGGGCCCAGGAATCTACAAAAGACATGTATTCCTCCATCGATCTGGTGGTGGAAAAGATTGAGCGGCAGGTACACAAATATAAGACCAAATTAATGAAACGGAAATACAGCAACTTCCGGGAAGTTCCTGTAGAAACCCCGCCTGTAGCGGAAGCGGTTCCGGTTCAGGCGGAAGCGGAAGAAGATTTTAAGATTATCCGTAGCAAGAGTTTTACCATGAATCCCATGACACCGGAAGAAGCAATTTTGCAGATGAATCTGCTGAATCATGATTTCTTTGTATTCTATGATCCGGATTTTGGAGGAGTAAGCGTAGTGTACCGGCGTAAAGACGGCAATTACGGGCTGCTGGAGCCCAAGCTGGAGTAAAACATCTGTTGCATATTCAACGCAGGACGAAAGTCCTGCGTTTTTTGTTTTTATTCTTCACGTAAACTTCACAAACTTTAACACAGAAATGGCGGCGTTTTTTTGACTTTTGCGGCTCTTTCTGTTAAAATTTTATGATAGACAATAATGGATATTTGTTTGCTAAAAACATGAAGAAAAATAAAACCATTAATGAAAATTCCCAAGTTAAGGAGTGATTAGTTTGCTGGAATCTTTAATAAAGAAGATTTTCGGAGATCCCAATGAAAAAGAATTAAAAAACATCCAGCCGATTGTAGACAAAATCAACGCGCTGGAACCTGAGATGGAACGGATGAGCTCCGCCAACCTGCAGGCAAAGACGGCTGAGTTTAAACTGCGCTTGAAAAAAGGCGAGACGCTGGATGATATTTTGCCGGAAGCTTTTGCGGTGGTAAGGGAAGCGTCCAAGCGCGCCACCGGTCTGCGCCATTTTGATGTGCAGCTGATTGGCGGCGTAGTGCTGCACCGTGGCAAGATTTCCGAGATGCGTACCGGCGAAGGCAAGACTCTGGTGGCAACTCTGCCGGTGTATCTGAACGCGCTGACCGGTCACGGCGTTCATGTAGTTACTGTCAACGATTATCTGGCTCGCCGTGACAGTGTGGATATGGGCCGTATTTATAATTTTCTGGGTCTGACAGTGGGTCTGATTGTCCATGATCTTGATTTCGCGGAACGGAAGGCTGCGTACCAGGCGGATATCACGTACGGAACCAACAATGAATTCGGCTTTGATTATCTCCGCGACAACATGGTGGTTGATAAGGATCAGATGGTGCAGCGGGAACTAAATTACTGCATTGTGGACGAAGTGGACTCGATTCTGATCGACGAGGCCCGTACTCCGCTGATTATTTCCGGCCCCGGTGAAAAGTCTGCCGACCTGTACAAAGTCATCGCCCGTATCGTCGCCAACATGAAACCGGGCGAAGATTACACTGTCGATGAAAAGCAGAAGCAGGTAGCACCTACGGAAGTGGGTATTGCCAAAGCGGAAAAGGCGCTGGGCGTGACAAACCTGTATGATACTGAACACGGCGTGGACTTCTCCCACCATATCATGTGCGCGATCAAAGCCAAGGAGTTGATGATTCGTGACCGGGATTATGTGGTGAAAGACGGAGAGGTCATCATCGTCGACGAATTTACCGGACGTCTGATGTACGGGCGCCGTTATTCCGAGGGCCTGCACCAGGCCATCGAGGCCAAGGAAGGCGTAGTGGTGCAACGCGAAAGCCAAACCCTGGCTACTATCACCTTCCAGAATTATTTCCGCATGTATAAAAAGCTGGCCGGCATGACCGGTACGGCCAAGACGGAGGAACAGGAGTTCCAGAAGATTTACGGTCTGGACGTTGTTGTGATTCCCACCAATAAGCCTATGATCCGTACCGATTTCCCGGATGTGATCTACAAGACCAAGGCTGCTAAATACAGAGCCGTCGTGAAGGAAATCGTGGAACTGCATAAGGAAGGACGGCCGGTGCTGGTAGGTACCACTTCCATCACCCAGTCTGAAGACCTGAGCGCGCTGCTGAAGAAGCAGGGGATTCCCCATAATGTGTTGAATGCCAAGTACCATGAAAAAGAAGCCATGATTGTGGCAGATGCAGGCCAGCCGGGTCAGGTTACCATCGCTACCAATATGGCAGGCCGCGGCACCGACATTGTGTTGGGTGAAGGTGTGGCCGAAAAGGGTGGTTTGCATATCCTGGGTACGGAACGGCACGAAAGCCGCCGTATCGACAACCAGCTGCGCGGCCGTTGCGCCCGTCAGGGCGATCCCGGTTCGTCCCGGTTCTACCTATCTTTGGAAGACGATTTGATGCGTCTGTTTGGATCTGATAAGATTAAGGGCATGATGGATAAACTGGGCATGGAAGAGGACGAGCCTATTGAAAACAAAATCGTGACCAGCTCTATTGAAAACGCCCAGAAGAAAGTGGAAGAACGCAACTTTAACATTCGTAAGATGGTCCTTGAGTATGACGATGTCATGAACCAGCAGCGCGAGGTTATCTACAAAGAACGCCGCAAAGTGCTGGATCAGGAGGACCTGCGTTCTACCGTCATGGAATTCACGCACAAGATTGTGGACCGAGCCATGACCATGTACTGTCCGCCGGAATCCTATTCCGAAGACTGGGATCTGAAGAACATGGTTCGCTACTGCGAGGAGTTCTTTGCTCCTTTTGGCGAGCTTAAAGAAGAAATGCTGGCAGACCTGGGCCGGGAAGAAATCGGAGAGTACCTGCATAAGCTGGCGGAGGATATTTACGCCAGCCGTGAGGAAGAAATCAGCCCCGAAATCATGCGGGAACTGGAAAACCTGGTAATGCTGAAGGTCGTGGATAACCACTGGATGGAACATCTGGACGCCATGGACATGCTGCGTGAAGGTGTGGGTCTGCGGGCGTATGGGCAGAAAGATCCTCTGGTGGAATATAAGTTTGAAGCATTCGATATGTTTGAGGCCATGATTGAGGCTATTGAAGATGACGTAGTAAAGTATATGTACCGCGTCAATGTGATATCCCAGCCTTCCATGACCATGGACGACCCTCTGGAAAACGCTACTATGAATAATCCGACGGTGGATACCCCGGAGGAGGAAGCCGTAAAACAACCGGTAGTTAACAAAGGACCGGAAGTGGGACGGAACGATCCGTGCCCCTGCGGCAGCGGAAAGAAATATAAAAACTGCTGCGGCAAAGGGAAATGATTAAAAATAACCAGTAAAGGATGTGAGAAAGTTGCTGCTTGAAGAATACAGACCTGAAATCGTAGCTCTCAAGAAAAAACTGGACGAAATGAGGGGATCTCTTTGACATCCCCAGCAAAGAGGAAAAGATTGCCGAGCTTGAACATCTGATGGGCGAGCCTTCCTTCTGGGATAATCCGGAGAAGGCCACGAAGATTTCCAAAGATGTTGACGGTTTAAAGTCGGAAGTTGATGAATATAAAGCTCTGGAAACAGGGTTGGACGATCTGGAAGTGCTGCAGGAGATGGCAGCGGAAGAACAGGACGAGTCCCTGATTTCGGAACTGGATGAAACGTTAAATAAAATCAAAGAGAATCTGCACCATCTGGAGCTGGGGATGCTGTTGTCGGAAGAGTATGATGCCAACAATGCCATCCTGACTTTGCATGCAGGTGCCGGCGGGACGGAGGCCCAGGACTGGACCTCCATGTTGTTGCGCATGTTTACCCGTTTCGCGGAACGGAACGGTTACCAGGTGGAAATGCTGGATTATCTGGCAGGGGATGAAGCAGGAGTCAAGAGCGTAACGTTGCAGATTAACGGGTACAATGCTTACGGATTTTTCCGCAGTGAGAAGGGGGTGCACCGCCTGGTACGCATTTCACCTTTTGACGCCAATGCGCGTCGCCATACGTCGTTCTCTGCAGTGGATGTAATGCCGGAGCTGGACGATACGGTAAATGTGGAAATTAACATGGACGAAGTGCGTGTGGATGTATACCGGGCCAGCGGCGCCGGCGGACAGCACGTCAACAAGACTTCTTCAGCCGTTCGCATGACCCACCTGCCTACCGGTATCGTGGTGCAGTGCCAGAACGAGCGGAGCCAGATTCAGAACCGTGAAAAAGCGCTGCAGATGTTACGCGGTAAGCTGTACGCGTTTGAAAAGGCAAAGCGGGACGCCAAAATCAGCGACCTGGCCGGGGATTACCAGGCCATCGAATGGGGAAGCCAGATCCGTTCCTATGTCTTCCAGCCTTATACCATGGTGAAGGATCACCGTACATCTTACGAAACTTCCAACGTGGATGGTGTGATGGACGGGGACTTGCGTCCCTTTGTTGAAGCCTACCTGCGTCAGGAATATGAAGCCAAAAGACTGGCGGCAAAACAGATATAATCAGTAACAGCGACGTATGCCGGGAGATATACGCCGCTGTGAGTTATGCGGAAAAAGAAGAATGAGTTTACAGAATTGGAAAGAACGTTACAACCCCATATTGGTCCTGTGCATCGCCGTTGCGTTCTGTGTGGCGCTGTATCTGATGCAAATCCGCGTGGGTATTGAAAAACGTAATGATACGGTGGAGCAGACCTTGGATTATCAGGCGATCCTGATGATGGCCCAGCGGGAAGGTTACAGCAGTGAAAAACTGTTGCGGCAGTTTAAGGATGCCGGTGTGACCACGCTAATCGTCTACGACACCACGCTGGAACGGCTGGACAGGGAAAAACGAATCTCCGTCATGCCGGGGGATGTGCTGCAAAAGTCGGCAGCCGGTGTACACCGGGGCGATTTTGATGTAATCCTTGCTTCACCGGCTCTCGACCCCGACGCTGTGTATGTGACCCGGGGTAATGACGAAGAAGCCTGGAACGAGGTGAAAGAAGACCTGTTCCTGCGTTATGGTGATGAGCGGGTGCGAACCATCAGCATGGTTCCGGAAATTCTGGAAGTGAAGGGCGACTCCCGTCTGTTGCTGGAACCGGATTACCGGGCCAAGACGCCTATGATGCAGGCACCGCTGGGTCTGTCCGTGAAAGAACTGCGGGAAGTTAAGGAAAATGGGTTTTATATTGCGGTACGTCCGCAAAACTATCTGCCTTATACACAAAAGGGAGTGGACAGCCTATTTGCCCGGATTGATAAAGCGGGTGTGCAGGTGACCACTTATATTCCCTGCGGCACGGACGTAATCGGTTTTCCTGCCGATATAGAGTATATGGGGAGGAAACTGCGGGAGCGGAATATCCGGTTGGGCCTGTTGGAGCATGTGACCCAGCTGCAATTTGCCAAATTTGCGGGACTGGATGCCCTACTCCGCAGTGTGGACAACAATGCGGTACGCGTACTGAACATTGACGCCCAGGAAAACAGCAAACTGATGATGCCGGACGCGTTGCGGCGCTGGGCGCTGGCAGACGAGGAACGGAATATCCGGGTCAATTATGTACGCCTGTTCCTGAAACCGCAGAACGGGGTGGATATTATTGACCTGAATCTGGACTATATGCAGCAGATTACGCAGCAGGTGAAAGGCCGTGGCTATAAGATCGGCGTGGCCGGTGTGTTCCAGAAACCGGGCGATACAGATGCTTCTGCCAATGGTAATCCGGGGTTTGCCGGGTCATATGATCCGGACCGTAAAGCGCTGCTGTTAGTCGCTTTGGGAGCCTGGTCGGCGCTGGCGTTATATATGGGAATGATTTTGCCATCCTGTAAAGGAACGAAGCAGTACTTGCTGGTCATTGCCGGTATGCTGATCACGGCATATAGCTTGTTCATGGGACGCGGTCTGTCCATACGGCAGGGGCTTGCCTTTTTATCGGCGGTGCTGTATCCTGTCCTTTCCATCAGTGTGATTCTGACCTTGTGGGAAAATATAAAAACAGATACTAAATCAACTGCAGGCGTAATTTTTACCGCTTTATGGCAGCTGGCTCTGGCTATTGCCCTTTCCCTGATTGGTGCGACCCTGAACGGTTCTATCATGGGGGATCTGCGTTTTCTGCTGGAAGCGGACATTTACCGTGGCGTAAAGCTTACGTTTATTATGCCGGTGCTGTTAACGTTACTGTTGTTTTTGCGGCAGTACAGCATTTTTCAGGAAACAGGGAAAAAAGCGGCAGACCTGTTTTCCCAGCTTGTACGGATTTGTAAGATGCGCCTGACCCTGGGGCATTTTGTGATATTGGGTATTCTGCTGTTTGTGGCGTATATCTTTGTCGGCCGCAGCGGTCATACCGGCGGTGTACCGGTGCCTGCCATTGAGATCAAACTGCGACTCTTCCTGGAAGAAGTAATGTACGCACGGCCCCGGGAAAAAGAATTCATGATTGGTCATCCGGCCTTCTTCCTGGCTGTGCTGGCCGCTTACCGTATGGCGCCTAACTGGTGCAAACTGGCACTGGTGCTGGGCGCTGTCATCGGACAGGGCTCCCTGGTGCAGACTTTCTGCCATATGCGCACACCCGCCATGATGAGTTATATCCGTGCGGCAGACGGATATTTGCTGGGCTCTGTTCTGGGAATTATTGCTGTAATTGCAGTTTCAGTTTTAATGCCATATTTGAAACCATGGCTAAGGAGATTTTCTGTTAATGAGTAAAATCGTAATTTCCGGTTATTACGGATTCAATAATGCCGGTGATGAAGCACTTTTGACGGCGATTCTTGCATCGTTACGTGCTATCGAGCCGAAGGCGGATATTACCGTGATTTCCGGGAATCCTGGGAATACAATTGTAAAACATCAGGTAAAATCGTTGTACCGTTTTGCAGCGGTACGGCTGTTGCGGGCAATCGGTGAAGCGGATCTGGTCATCAGCGGCGGAGGCAGTCTTCTGCAGGACGTAACCAGTAAACGCAGTCTGATTTATTACCTTTCGATAATTGCTGTTGCAAAATGGAAAGGTAGAAAAGTTATGCTGTTCGCACAGGGAATCGGTCCGATTCGCAACCGGCTCATGCGGCTTCTGACCCGTCTGGTGGTGAGCAAGGCAGATGTAATCACGGTACGGGACCGGGATTCGGCAGAAGAACTGGCACGTATGGGCGTTCCTGCCGCAAAGGTGGAGGTCACAGCTGATTCAGTCCTGACCTTGAATCCTGCTTCCAAATTAGCAGGGAAAACGTTTTTATCGGAAGCCGGGCTGGATCCGTACAAGCCCGTCATCGGCGTGTCTGTACGGGACTGGCCGGATAATCAGCGCTGTCTGGAGCAGCTTGGTATTGCCCTGGGGAATATCAGTGATAAGTATCATGCACAGGTTGCCGTATTGCCTTTGCAGGTTTCCATGGACAAAAAGGCGAGCCAGCAGCTCAAGGGTTATATTCCGAAAACAAGGAATAAAGTCGTCCTTGTGGAAGGGAATTATTCTACAGAAGAATTTCTCAGCATCATCGGCAGCTTCCGCCTGTTGATAGGTATGCGTCTGCACGCCCTGATTTTTGCAGCGGTTATGAAAGTTCCGCTGATGGCCATATCGTATGACCCGAAGGTAGACAGCTTTGTAAAATCAATCGGTGCCCAGGCGGTGGGAACGGTACAGACGCTGGACGCTGCCAAAGTAGAAAAAGCAGCGGAGGAACTGTGGGGCAATGACCTGAAACTACAGGAAGAGCGTATTGCTGTCATGCGGAAACTGGCCCAAAGTAATGCGGTAAAAGCTTTTGAACTGCTTCACAGGTGAAGAATTCGCAATTATTTTGCAAACGGTATTCGCAAAAAGTTGTATAGTATTATTAAAGAATTTCTTTTTTCGAATTATTTTGGAGGGCGTTTAACCAGTGCTGGAAATGACAGATGTCAGCAAAACATATCCCGGCGGGAATGTGGCGCTACGTAATATTAATGTTCGAATTGAACAGGGTGAATTTGTATTCATCGTAGGCCCCAGCGGGGCCGGCAAGTCTACATTTATCAAGCTGCTGTTCAGGGAAGTGCTTCCTACTTCCGGCAGTATACGGCTGAACGATGTGGACATTTTGAATTTGACGGCGAAAGAAGTACCGTACCTGCGGCGCCAGCTGGGAATCATATTCCAGGATTACCGACTGCTGCCGGACCGTACGGTGTATGATAATGTGGCCTTTGCCATGCAGGTTATTGAAGCGCCATACCGCAAAATCAAACGGCGCGTGATGAATGTGCTGGATCTGGTAGGTCTGCGCCGCCGGGCGTATTCCAAGCCCAACGAACTGTCCGGCGGGGAGCAGCAGCGCATCGCTATTGCCCGGGCTATTGTCAACAGCCCCAGTCTGGTGATTGCAGACGAACCTACCGGGAATCTGGATCCGGAAACCAGTATGGAGATTATGGAGATTTTCCAGGAAATCAACAATACCGGCACGACGATCATCATGGCCACTCATGACAAGGAAATTGTCGACAGCATGGGCAAGCGGGTCATCGCAATCGAACACGGTGAAATCGTTCGTGACGAATTGAACGGAGTATACGGATATGAGTCTGAGCAGTAAAGAATATTTTATCCGTGAGACAGGCAAATCCATTAAACGAAACGGTATAATGAGTTTTGCATCTGTCTCTACGGTTGCTGTTTCTCTTCTGGTCCTGGGGCTGTTCCTGCTGATGTACCTGAATACGGACAACCTGGCGAAATATCTGGAAGGTCAGGTGGAGATGACGGTCTATCTGGAGGATACCGCTACCGGGGAAGAAGTAGCCGAGATGCGGGAAAAACTGAAAAAGATGGAAGGCGTAGTCCAGGTTACGGAAGTAACCAAGGCCATGGCCATGGAACGTTTTAAAAACCGTCTGGGCGATCAGGCGACCTTATTAAAGGCATTGGGTAAGGATAATCCCTTTCCTTTTTCCTTTGAGGTCCAGGTAGACAGGCCGGAGCGGATCAAGGCGCTGGTGTCCCAGGTGGAGCACTGGCCAAAGGTTGAAACAGCAAAATTTGGACAGGAAGTGGTGGAACACCTCTTTGCCCTTACCAAGGTGATGCGTATCGGGGGTGCAGTGCTGATTGTATTCCTTTGTTTTGCAACCCTGTTTATCATTATTAACACCATTCGCCTCACCGTGTTCGCCCGGCGGCGCGAGGTGGTTATTATGAAGTATGTAGGCGCTACTGACTGGTTCATCCGCTGGCCCTTTCTGCTGGAAGGCATGACTTTGGGGCTGGGAGGCGCCATTATTGCCTGCGCCGTAGTCGATCTGATTTATGTCAGTCTCAGCGGCAGGCTGCATACAACGTTTGCGTTCTTCCCGGTGTTGCCGTCCTGGCCAACCCTGCTGTACGCGGATATTTTCATCCTTGCCTGCGGCACGCTGATCGGGGCATTGGGCAGCTACCTTTCCCTGAAGAAGTTCCTGCGGGTTTAGGAGGAGCTGCCCTATGAGATTACGTAGATTATTGGCAGCGTTCTTCGCAGTATGGCTGTTCCTGCTGAATATGCTGCCTGCTTTTGCCGCCAGCGAAATGGAGAAAAAGCAGAAGGAACTGGACAAGGCCCAGCATAACGTGCAGGTGGCAGAAGAAAAGAAAGACCAGGCGAAACATAAAGTCGCAGAGGCAAAAGAGAGCCTGGGCGAAATCGTGAGTAAGTTAAGCCGCCTGCAGCAGGATATTGATGTGCTGCAGAAAAAAGCAGACACGCTGCAAAAGGATATTGATAAAAATACCGCAGAACTGAATAAAAAGAAAGAGGAAATGGAAGGACGGATGTTGATTTACCGTCAGCGGCTCCGGGATATATATGAGAACGGACAGATCAATTATCTGGACGTATTGCTGGGGGCCAAGGACTTCGGTGATTTTGCTTCCCGTATGTACCTTTTGCAGAAAATCATCCGCAGCGATTTGGACCTGATTGCCATTGTGGAAAAAGAGGCTGCGGAAATCAAGAAAAGGCAGGATCAGCTGGACGGCCAGATGGGCGAGATAAAAAAAGATAAAGCTGCTCTGGAAGAGAAGCGCAGCAGTGCGGAAGAGATGCGGCAGCAGCGTGCCCAGAAACTGTACATAGCGGAAGAAGAAAAGCGTAAGTCAGAGGAAGAATATGACCGTATGCTTGCCATTTCCGATAATATCAAGGCGATGTTGCAGGGGATGGAAACTGCTTCCGTGATGCCTTCCGGCGGAGGGAACGGTTCTTTCGTATGGCCCTGTTCCGGTACTATTACTTCTTATTACGGCTGGCGCGTACATCCGATTTTCGGTACACGGAAATATCATTCCGGCATGGATATTGCGGTAGATTATGGCACACCTATTCATGCGGCGGCAGCCGGGGTGGTTGTGTATTCCGGCTGGATGGGCGGTTATGGTTATGCCATCATGATCGACCATGGCGGCGGGCTGGTTACCATTTACGGACATAATTCCAGCCTGTCTGTAGGTGAAGGCCAGCGGGTATCACAGGGTCAGGTTGTGGCCCTGGCAGGCAGTACCGGGTATTCCACCGGTCCTCACTGCCACTTTGAGGTTCGCCTTCACGGTGAAGTGACGGAACCGTTGAATTATCTGCCTTGATTAAGAAAGACGTTGTAACGGTTGCTAATTGCAGCTGGCTGTACGGGGACGTTAAAAGGAGGAAGGGGCTTGTCCTCCTTCCTCCTTTTCGATATTACGGTTTATTATGTAGATTGCAGTGGAGGGAATCAGGTGTTTAACAGAAAAGTAAGTATCTGGGTGATTCCTCTGGTAGTCATACTTTCCATATCAATGACGGTCATCGGTATGGCCTGGGGGCTGCAGAAGGTGACCCATAATGCGGAAGGGGCGCTGCAGTTCCTTTATACGCTGGGACGTATCCATTCCGGTTATGTAGGGGAGTATACAGATAAAAAACTGTTCGAAGGCGCCATGCACGGACTGGTGGAAAGCCTGGACGATCCGTATTCCGAGTATCTGAATGAAGAAGGCTTTGCCCGTCTGAACGAGATGACGGACGGAACGTTCGGCGGTATTGGCGTGGTGCTGGGCCAACGCAACAAGGAGTTCGTAGTGGTGTCTCCCATGGAGGGCTCTCCTGGGGCGAAAGCCGGCATTGAAGCCGGGGACAAGATCCTGAAGGTAAACGATGTAGATACGAAAGGGCGTTCCCTGGAGGATGTGGTCAGTACTATCCGTGGTAAAAAGGGAACCAATGTCAAATTGTTGCTGGAACACAAGAACGGAGAACAGTTTACGGCCGATATTGTAAGGGACGATATAAAGATTAAGTCGGTAGCGGGAAAAATGCTGCCGGATTCCAAAATCGGTTATATCCGTATTTCCATGTTCAACGAAAACACCGGCGAAGAGTTTAAAAAAGCTTACGAAAAACTGGAACAGGAAGGCATGCAGGCGACCCTTTTGGATCTTCGGCACAATCCCGGCGGCCTGTTAGGGGAATGCGTTAAAGTAGCAAACTACATCGTACCTAAGGGCCCGGTGGTTTCTATTACAGATAAAAAAGGAAAAACACAGGTCTACAAGTCCAAACTGGAAAAAGTAAAATATCCGCTGGCGGTTTTGATCGACCATGGCAGCGCCAGCGCTTCGGAAATCGTGTCCGGTGCGGTACAGGATACCAAAGCAGGAAAACTGTTTGGTGTGAAAACGTATGGAAAAGGCTGCGTGCAGTCGGTGTTCCATATCACGGCCGATACGGGGCTGAAGCTGACCACGGCCATGTATTATACGCCTTCCGGCCGGTCCATCCACAAAGTGGGGGTGGAACCCGATGTGGAAATTGAATTACCGGAAAAGGCGGTAACAGATGAACAGCTGAAAAAGGCGGAAGAATATTTGAAGGAAGAGCTGGAAAAGAAGGGAAATTGAGCAGCGGCAATAAAAAAATGTGTACCAAAGCTTTACGTAGTGAGCCGTAAAACAAGAAGCGCTGCAGTAAAATGTGTAAGATACATTTTACTGTAGCGCTTTATTATTGACCCTTGCGTGCAGTAAAATCTATGTTATAATAAATTAAACGTTTAATTAATTATATATTCTTCTTGACTATTATGAAAGGAAGATTGGGGAACCGGACATGAAGACAGTTGCATCGCAATCAGCCAAAGGCACTTCTGAAAAGATTTTGCAGGCCGCCAAATGGCTTTTTGCTCAATACGGCTACCACGGAGTTTCCGTTAAGAAAATAACCGAGGAGGCAGGTGCCAACAGCGCGTTGGTTTCATATCATTTCGGTGGCAAGGCTCAGTTGTACCGGAAGGTGTTGGAACAGCAGGCAGAAAAGCTGCTTCGCCTTGCGGAAATATTAAAAGAACCGGGGCAGACCCCGCTGGCCTGTATCCTGGCGTTTTTGGATGAGGTGAAGAATGTTTTCTTGAAGGAACCGGAGAGTATCCATGTCATTTATCGGGAGTTCCTGACACCAACAGCAGTAGGGAACGATATCGTCAGGCAACAGATGCTTGCTTTTTACGACAGGCTGACGGAGGCTTTCGACAGGGCAAAGGACAGTCAGTACGTAAAGGCAGAAACGGATAGTCGGCGCACGGCCTTCGTGCTTATCAGTATTTTTGCTTTTTATCTGGTGACCTACAGTTACGAAGCCATATCGGAATCAAAACGACTTCCTGGCGCAGATGATTCTGAAAAGCTGAGGTCTGTGTACCTTGATTACCTGAATACCATTTCAACGGGAAGAGAACAGTTGCAATAAAAATGATTTAATTGGCTGCTATCACCAGGAATATAAAGTTTGAATTAGATTGGAACAGATTGGTTGTAATATAATATAAAGAAAAGAAAGTTGTAACGGCAGATTGGAGAGAACAGGGCATGAATTTTTTAAGGGATATTAAACTGACAAAAAAACATTTTATTTTGCTTGGTATTGCTGTGATTGCTTTTGTGGGATGGCGGGTTGTTTCTGTACTGAAGCCGCCTGCAACAGAAAAAAGGACCGTTCCGGTGGTGCGCACCATGACCGTCGGGGAAACAGTTGCGGACGGTACAGCTACGTATCCGGGCGAAGTGCGGGGAAAGTATGAAAGCAATCTTGCCTTTCAGACAGGCGGCAAGATTGTGTCCCGGTCCGTTAATCTGGGAGATACGGTCCGCGCCGGGCAGGTGTTGATGGAGCTTGATCCCAAGGATGTACGGCAGAGCTATGATGCGGACCAGGCGGCCTATCAGGCGGCTCTTTCTAATTACAATTTGGCAAAAGAGAACTACGCCCGTTACAGCAAACTGTATGAGCAGAACGCTGTAAGCGCTATGGCACGGGATCAATACAAAACGCAGCTTGATGCGGCAGATGCGACACTGAAAAGCGCACGGGCTAAATGGAACGCCAGCCGGAATCAGATGGAATATACACAGCTGGTTTCCGACCATGACGGCACAGTAGCAGCCATTTCCGGTGAGATAGGCCAGGTAGTAGGCGCCGGCGCGCCTGTGGTTACCATTGTGCGAGATGGCAGCCGTGAAATCCAGATTTATGTTCCGGAAAACAGGTTAGGTCAGATCCGTCCCAACCAGCCTGCCAAAATAACATTCTGGGCATTGAATGACAGCATGGCTTCCGGGCACATCAGCGAGATCGCGCCCATGGCGGATTCTGTGACCCGCACTTATAAAGTAAAAGTGGCCGTAGATACTATGCCGGAAGCGGTAAAACTGGGCATGACAGCCAAGGTGACATTGCAAAACGGTACAGAAAACGTGATAGAGATTCCTTCCGGTGCAGTATACCAGACTGGGGAACAGCCCCAGGTATGGGTAATCCGGAATAAAAAAGCAACACTGGTAAATGTAAAGACAGCAGGCTATGAGGGCAGCAACGTAATTATTGCCGGCGGTCTTGCCAATGGTGACGTTGTGGTGACGGGTGGCGTCAATAAGTTGGCGGAAGGGCAGGAAGTACGGCTGGAAGGCAGTGATACGAAATGAACACAAACTGGGCGGAATGGTCGATTAAACATAAGCAGGTTGTTTACTTTTTTTCCGTACTTATTGCCATTATGGGCATTTTTTCCTACCTGATACTGGGACGCCAGGAAGATCCGAATTTTACTGTCAAGCAGATGGTTGTATCCGCTGCCTGGCCTGGAGCTACTGCGAAGCAGATGGAGATGCAGGTTACCGATAAAATCGAAAAAATCATACAGACCGTGCCAGACGTGGACTATATTACCAGTTACTCGCGCCCCGGGACCTGTGTAGTCAACGTATACCTGAAGGACTCCGTTTCCCCGGAAACCACACGGCTGCGCTGGCAGGAAGTACGTAACCTGGTGAATGACGGCAGGCGCACGCTGCCTTCCGATTCGTACGGGCCGTTTTTCAA
>JAEEGH010015873.1_pt1 | contig 16290 bp, 8 predicted proteins | sample 9134181 | NCBI WGS metagenome assembly JAEEGH01 (sample SAMN16246544, study PRJNA631951) | gut metagenome | biome: gut microbiome; feature: rumen; material: DP-attached | host: Bos | place: Iran: Karaj | collected 2018-10
CACGATGGGTCTGTCCAAAACAATCATACACTGGTTGACATCCTCTCGGTTCTCATCAATGGTGGCTTTCGCAAATGTGATGATGGAATCCGACGCGTTGGTCACCGTAATATTATGCTGATTATCGTAAACTGGCAGAGCGATATCATTAAAGGTGATGATTATCTTCGACAGGCTTTCTACCTCGCTACCATCATCTGGGTCAATGCTTTCCACATAAGGCCACTTATCGCTGATCTCGTAGGCAACTGATGTCATCTTATTGCCAACCATTTTTGTTCCAATAGAGAAGGTACTGTCCGGTACCACCAATGTATAATGTCCTACAGAGTCAAGCACTTCCTCTAAACTGTATGTAAAAGAGAGGTTGTCTGCACCTGTCTCATATTCGCTCGCCAAAAATGAAGCAATGATTTCACCGTTGGAAGAAAGAAGCCTGATTTCATTTTCTCCATGTCTAACCTCTATACCCTGGGCATTAGAGAATGTGAAATTCTCCAGTGACTTAAAACGGCCTTCCTCTGGTGAGACAGATAAAACAGGAAAACCAAATTCACACTTGCAATACAACTCGTAATAGGAGTTCTCCCCCTTTCCACGGTTGCCTTTCACAGCCCTTCCAGCCAGATCGGTGGTATAGATACGGAGCGTGAGGTGAGAAGTACTCTGAGCCATCAATTCTAAAGGTATATAGAATTGCCAATAATAGTCATATTTTTCAATTGGCATAATATTGGGAAAAGAATATTCCTTGCCATCCTCGTCAATGATTTTGCTTCTTTCTGTATCAAACCTGACATCGCCGTCAAATATAACTGTGACAAAATCCAACCGAAGACTCTTAAGTTCTACTGTGTCCTCGGTAAGTAAGTACTTGATGTTACTATATTCATAAGTATCCTCACCGGGCTCAATTTTTTCGCCATCGCCGATATAGATGACTGAGACCTTGCCTGTAGCCTTACTCTTCATATCAGCGACTTCATGACCCTCAATCTCCAAGGTATAAGTATGTCCTTTCTCCAGCACGACATCCTCATAGAATTTCAACACCCACTCACCATTTTCATTCTTCACACTGTTGAAGGACTCGTACATGATGTTTTTAGTGCCACTCTCAATAACCCGCTCGCGGAAGCCGCCGCAGATGGAGTCAAAACTGGTATTGAAGGTGATGGAGTCGCCTATAGAAAACTTCGCTATGACGCTGTTCTCTGCCGCACTGATGTTTGTCAGTGTCTTTTCACCGTCCTTGTCTTCGGCGAAAAGAGACAAGGGCACAAAAAGAACTGACACAATCAATATAAATATATAACGATTCATCATATTATAATAATCTTTAGTGGTAAATAAAATACTTGGTATGATTCCTTTTAACATCAGTAATATTTTACCCCACCCCAACCCTTCCCCTTGTGAGGGGAAGGGCCATTCGGCTCACAGCATTTATTTAGAATATACCAAGTTGTTATTTACTAGTCTTTGATATCAAATTTCACAGGCAGAATGGTGAGATGCCATTCATTGTTGATGCGGAAAACGTGCAAGGCTCCTTTGGTGGTACCTGGAATCTTGCTCTCCACACTGTCGGGGAACATCTTGGTGGTGTATCTGACTTCCGTGTCACTCTCACTGAACATGATGATTTCATCGATGGTGTAACTCTCAACAGGGAACACACCAAGGCTCTTCCTCAATTCACTTTTACGTTCAGCTGACATTGGCTTGACAGCATTGCTGTCCACCTCTACCAATTGGTCCAATGCTGCATCTACATTTTTTTCTTTCAATGCTATGAGGAACTTGTTGGCCAAGTCGAGTACCGCCAAGGTGTCCTCCTGGGTCCTTTCCATGTTTAAATCCTTGCGGGGATCATCTGGAATATAAACCTTGTCATCTTTTTTGTTGTCCTTGCAGGATACGACACAAAGAGTCAGCAGACTTAAAATAAAATATGCGATCTTTTTCATCTTTTTTACAAATATGGGGAGCGCCCATCTTGACTGATAAGGGCGCTCCCCAAAATTAATTATAGACTATTTGAATTATTGCTCATGAGGATATACCCATCCATAAAGACCTGAATTCAATGTGCCGAAGCAATACTTAACAGAAACAGGCATCCATACTCTCACATTCTCCATAATTCTACTACCGCCATTGTTCCAGAAGTAAATAAGATCACTGCCAGGAGTTTGATCTTCTTCGAATGAAATATTGACGTTGCCGTTTGTTAGACGATACAATTCATCTCTTGTCATACCATCCTTAGGATCCATAGTGTTATCTACGTAGACTTTGGCTGTTGATGCATCATATTTAAAGGAGAATTTAACATTATCCAAATCGATATTTACACCCTGAATCTCATAGTAATCCCAAAGATCTCTTGCCCATTTGGTTTGTTCGGTGGTACCATTGATTTGGCCTACAAGATAACCGCGGAAGTCCGTCAAAGTGAAGAATTTTCTCCACCCATTGGGTGAACCGTCAACCTGACCATCATGCCATACAGCCAAGTCTTGATTCTTGTTGAATCTCAAAGGAGCAATCATATATGCCTGATAGGTCTTCACAGGAATATAGTTCCAAGCATTCAGAGCACCCCAAATGTTGATATATATCGGCTTGTCATGGTTGCGTGCCGGTTCCTTGGTTCCATCGGAACGAACAAGGTCGTTAGCAGGATCTTGATCCAATTCATTCAACAGAGGCTTATAATAATCGGTAGCCCAATCATCACGATTACCGAGCGTGATGTAATGTTCTCCACGTAAATATGCTTTTCTGTCTTTCAGTGATCTGTTCTTAGACCAAGCATTATGTGCATAATCCACATCATGACCTGTCAGTGTAAGAGGATAGAAGTCATCACCCCTATTGTCAAGCCACATCATCTGCAGCACTTGCTCTACTGGTGTATTTGAAGTATTATATCTATAGAACTTATATGCATCAAAGCTACGCCAAGGCACTAAGCTAGCATCATTGAACTCATGAGTATCCACCCACTTACCAGCGCTCTTGTAGATACGTGTACCATTACCAGTATTCCAGTTGCTGGTGTTAGTGTGTGCAGAAGCAATGGTCTGATATTTTGGATTATAATATGCAATCTGATTTTCATGTGCAAACTGGATATCCCATGAACCACAACTAGGAACGTTCTTCACAATCCAACCTTGGTCAGTAGGATTCATCTGTTCGAACATGAACGGGTTCATCAGGTTATTATCGTAGAAGCAGTAGTTCTTTCCTCCATAAGTCTGCCACCACTTCTGCATATCTGACTTGTATTGCAACGGCAGAATGTCAACCTTCTCATACTTATCGAACCAGTACTGGTCATAGTAACCAACGAGTTCAGGCAGATACTCAAGTTTAAACGTACATTTCCATATTAACTTAAGATCATAGGGGTAACGAGTATCCTTAGATGGCAATTCAATTACAGCCGTGAAAGTCTTGGTATCTTCTAACTTACTACAATACACCGTCTTAATTTGATCTGGATTTAACTCCCATGTTGCCACAACAGCATCACCATGCAGGTTATATGTGTCATCAAGATTGGGTTTGTAGGTGGGATCAATAACTTCGAGCCCTGACTTTGTCTTGGGTGCTGATGTCAGGCTTTGCCAATTCGAATCCCAATTTGTACAATCCCATTTAACAGTCCAATTTTGAGGATCTATATTCCTCCAATAGACTTCACGGAAAGTCTCCTCAGAAATACCATTTTCACCTAAAACTGCGTAAACCTGATTAACAACTTCTTTCCAAGTCAATGGTTTAATAACGTTTGTATCACATGGCTTAAGGTACTGAGCCTCCCTGTCAAATGTTACCTCTACAGTTTTACGTTCAACACGTTTATCGCTCCACTTAATCTTCAGATAACGCTCGTCAATCACTTTGTTTCGAGTGATGTCTTTCATCTGGATTTTTACAATTGGCTCCTTACCGATAACGGCCTTGTTGTCAGTCACACCAGCAGGAGTCTTGGCTTTGATTCGGCCAGTGGTAGCATCAAGTATTTGGGCAAATTCTTGTTGGTTGGTAAGATTTGGAGCATCCAAATTATACACTTCTGTAGGAATGCTGTAATTGATTTCAATACCATATTTCTTGAGTTCATTTACATCAATTCTTTTTATGCAGTTGCCAATAAACTGTGCTCCTGTATACTCATACAAGCATCCTGTGACAATAGAACTTACTTCAAAAGTATCGTCATCATAATCAATAATTTTAGAAACTGCTTCAAGAGGTCTTGCGTCAACCTTCTTTCCCAACAAACCCATAGCGGAATTACCCCACATTTCATCTTTTGACCAATAATGAATAGGCCTTTCAATATTAAGGCTTACCCCATCATTGTTTACTCCGTCAAAATACATGTCGGTTCCTGTCCAATTTGCATGCCAAGTTGAACTTGGATTTGAAGAACTTGCAATTCTCGGAGAGTAGAATCTCTCTACAAGACGTGAGTTTTCTGAAATCACATCAGCAGCCTCATAGCCAGCGGCCGCATTGCGAGGCACTTTCAGAGCAACGATATAAATCGGATTGGAATTTTCATCACCAAGGTATGTATCAAGATTTGTTTTCTTCAGATAGACCGTCATTAAGCCATTCCTGTAGTCCTTAATGCCATTGAATTTAACAGGAGAAGCCACCTCAATAGCACGTGTCTCAGCTGTAGCCGCCAAGAAATCAATGTTGTCTTCATCAATATTTGCACGTGGAGTCGTTGAAGGATTCAACCGGTACGTAGCCTCGGTCTCGCCCTTGTCCAAAATGTAGTAAGAATTTTTCTTTCCATACTCCTCATATTTAAGTGTCACAAACTCAATGGCCTCGATACCGTCAATGAAGAGCTGGGGAACCAGAGAGATGCTATTGAGCATGCGCTCGACAAGCACTTCAAGAGCGCTGACATACTGGTTGAAGTTGGTCAACTGCAGTTCCAGGTTGTTGATGGTCTTCTTCATCACGTTGACATCAGCAACGGTGGTGTCGAAGTTCTGGCAAGCCTGGATGAGTCCGTCGATCTGGCCCTGATAGTTGGCATCAGTCAGTTCTTGTCTCAGTTTCTTGAGAGCCTCGATCTGAATCTGGAGGTTGGCCTCAACAGCCTCGCGGGCTTTCGACTCATCAGCAAGTTGGCCGGTCAAAGCAGCGAGGTTGGCAATCACATTGTCAACTGTTGCCTTGTCTGCCTTGTCATCAAGTTTTGCGAGAGCCTTGTTAGCGGTCTCAATCTGGGTCTCAAGAACAGCCACCTTTGCCAGATAGTCGGTCTCCAGACCAGTCAACTTCTCTCTCAGAGCAGAAACGGTAGTCTCGTCAGCCTTCTTGTCGATGGCGTCCTGAAGCTCCTTCTTAACTTGAGCAATTTGTGTCTCGAATTGGGACTTGCTCGACTGCAACTCGGTCTCCAGGGCAGCCTTCACATTCGTGAGTTCAGCACGAAGTGCGGCCACATCCTCGCGGATGGCCTTGATGTCATCGTCATTGTCCTTACAAGACGTGAAAACACTCACAGATGTCAGAATGAAGACACCCATAAGCAACGTACTAAATAGTTTTTTCATACGATAACTGGTTAAAGATTAATAAAACTAAAATTATATAAAATATAGTCATTCAACGTGTTAAACGTCTAAGCAACCTTTTTTGAATTCGCGCGCAAACAGCCTCTCTTATGCAGAGATAATGCTATTTTGCGGCAAAGATAGGCTATTTTTTTATTACTTGCAAGAATTTTTAAAAAAATTTTTTATAAATAATTAATATTTCATTGATTTTCGGCAATTAGTATGCCAAAAGCGGAGAAATGCTTTTTTTATCTTTTATGTTTACACATTATTATATTTATGTCGAACTTTCGTTGGCAATCCGCAAAATTTACACCTCAACCCACGCCGTCACAGCAAAACCCTCCATCCTCAATTTTCCACTCGGCCCGCAAGGACGCTTGCCAATAGCCAACAGCCAAAGGCAATAGCCAAAACAAAAATCTTCAATCTTCAATTTTCAATTTTCAATCTTCAATCTTCTAACCCCCTCTCTGATGGAGTCGAGTCCGAAGTCCTCGGGACGGAGGTCTTCAGGAGCAATCCACAGGCACTCTGCGGCATCGTCAGCGGCACGGAGTGTGGAGATATCTGCCACCTCGCACCTGAAAAACATATCGAGAGTGGGGATGACCATGCCACTATATAAATAGGTATTGGGGATACTGAACAGATATTGCGCCGATGTGACTACCAGTCCTGTCTCCTCGAGCACCTCCCGGGCGACACCCTCCTCAGCGGTCTCCCCGACATCAGCGAAGCCACCGGGCAGATCCAAGGTGCCGTATGCCGGCTCACGGCCGCGCCGCTCCACGAGCAATCTCCCTTGGTCGTCGGTGATGAAGGCCACATAGGCACTGCTGGGATTGATGAAATACTCAAACCCGCAGTCCCGGCATCGCCTGCTCTTCACGCTGCTCGGTTCAAAATGCCGGCTTCCACAAACCGGACAAAAGGTGAATGAGTTCATAGTTCATAATTCATAGTTCATAGTTAATGTGGCGGACGCGATACATCGCGTCCCTACCCTTATCTCGCAATGGTAATCATAATTCTTAATCCATCATCCTTAATTCTTAATTCTCCTACCACTCGTCTGTGCGGAAGGGGAAGAGGGGCAGACCTGCGCCATTCTTGAGGTTACCGATTTGGAAATTCTTAAAACAATAGCGCAACGCCACCGGTTGCTTTACTTCTGGACATACAATCTGGATGGTCTCATCCCAATAGCCGCCGCCGGGCCGCCAGAAATGCGTGGCCTTGGCAGGATGGAACACATGGTCGGCTCCAGCCACCTCGAAACCTTCGATACCCTCAAAGCGGTTGATGCTGCCGTAGTCGTCGCTGAGATGGATATGGATGGTATCGCCTACCACCTTCATATCCTTGTACGACGGGCTTTTGCACCATACATCGGTCATGCCGTAAGTCTGGTTGAGCGCGAGATAAGCCAGACGTCTGCCCACCGCCCGTTTCTGGGCCGGGTGGATCTGCGTGGTCTCGTAAGGATACACCAGGTCGTTGGTGCACACCAGACCGCTGTTGGGAATCTCCTTCGATGCCTTGTATTGCTGCTCGCGGAGCCGCGCGCCATTGTCACCATTCACATTGTCATAATGATAAGGAGCGATCTCCACGAAATAGAAAGGTATCTCACCCAGACCGAACTGCTCTCGCCACTGATTCACCAGGATCTTCATCCGCTCCGAGTATTGGTTGCCGGGATCGCCCACATTCGAGCAGCCCTGATAATAGATGATGCCCTTGACGGTATAGTTGAGGATGGGGTTGAACGTGCCGTTGCCCCATACCAATGCCCTGTGATAGTCCCATTCGGGCTTGAAGCGCACAATGCCGTCGGAGTCGGTGGGCTCCTTGGTATATTTCTCCAGATTCTCCTTGGTCAGCCAACTCTCCACGCGCGTACCTCCTTTATTTGCTACGACCAGACCCACAGGTATGTCGAGTGCTTTGGTCACCGCCTGGGCGAAGAAATAACCCGTGGCCGACAAGTCACCTACCGTCTTCGGACCTACCTCACGCCACTCACACTGTGCGTCATCCTGAGGCATCATCCTCATGATGCTGGGAATTTTCACATAGTGGATGCCGCGGTACTCACCCGCCTGGAGCACTTCATCATTGTACCCGTCGACAGGACAGTTGCCAAACCCCCTGACCGGCATCTCCATGTTGCTCTGTCCGGCACACACCCACACCTCGCCAGAGAGCACGTTGCTAACAGTAACCGGCTCTCCGTCGTCGAAGGTGATGGACAGCGGGGTGTAACTGGCCTCGGGCGTGGGCACACGAACCATCCATTTGCCGTCACGTCCTGTTGTCGCCGAATAAACATCGTTGTTCCACGACACACTGACCCGAACTTTCTTTCCCGGTTGGTCCCATCCCCAGAGACGGGCATCGGTTTTTTGCTGCAACACCATATTGTCGCAGATGATATGGGGCAGCCTGACTTTGGCTTGTGCGGCACATGCTACAAGGAGCAAGGCCATAAGGGATGAAAAGAATCTGTTCATTTTTTAGAATTAAGAATTAAGGATGATGAATTAAGAATGATGATTACCACTGCAAAAATGAAAATGGCAATGAAAAGGTAGGGACGCGATGTATCGCGTCCGCCAACAAGAACTATCCAGGCTTTCTCCTGCGCAGTCTTAGACATACTAAAAAACCAACAGACGATAGAGACTTCATTGGCTGTGAATCTTCAATTAATCTTTCAATCTTCAATATAATTTTCAATCTTCAATTTTCAATTTTCAATAAAATCTTCAATCTTCAATCTTCAATATTCAATATTTGAATGTGCAATATTACAAAAAAATCGCTACCTTTGCAATAAATTATCCAAGAGAAAGTGATTGAGAGACAAAAAACGCCTTCTACAATAATAAAAACATAGCATGATGAGACGATATCTTTTGCTGATGACCAGCATAGCAGTGGCCGCTACCCTATCGGCCCAGAGCGTGAAAGTGTTCAACCTGTGGCCCAAGGGCGCACCCAACCGCAACGGAGTACCCAATGACACCGCCAAGGTATGGGTGTACCTGCCTGCGGAGAAGAAATCGACAGGACGCTCCATCGTCATCTGTCCGGGCGGCGGCTATTCCCACCTCGCCATGGACCATGAGGGTCACGAGTGGGCCAAGTTCTTCCAAAATATGGGCATCACAGCCGCTGTACTCAAATACCGCATGCCCCACGGCAATCCCGAGGTGCCTATCTCGGATGCAGAGGAAGCCATACAACTGCTTCGGCGCAATGCCATGCAGTGGCGCCTGAAATCCAACGACGTGGGCATCATGGGGTCATCAGCCGGCGGCCACCTCGCCTCTATCGTCGCCACCAAGTCGGAACGCTTGGCCAAGCCCAACTTCCAGATTCTTTTCTACCCCGTCATCACGATGATGCAGGGCTTCAGCCATCAGGGCTCACACGACAATTTCCTCGGCAAGGGCAACCGCAAGCGCCAGGAGAAGACATACAGCAGCGACCAGCAGGTGACCCGCACCACCCCGCGCGCATGGATAGCCCTGAGCGATGACGACACCGCCGTGCCACCCGCCAACGGTGCCAACTACTACCTTGAACTCTACCGCCACGATGTGCCGGCTTCCATCCACGTCTATCCCGAGGGCGGACATGGATGGGGCAGCCGCCTGAGTTTCAAATACCATATCGAGATGATCATGGAACTCAAAGCATGGCTGGATAGCTTTTAAAAATTAAGAGTTAAGAGTTTAGAATTAAGAATTATGATTACCACTGCTATAATGGCGGTGCTTCAAGGGTCAGGACGCAATGTGTCGCGACCGTCAACTCATAACCTCAAATCTCAAACCTCAAATCTCAAACCTATGACCTATAAAAAAACCTTCCTGCTCGCGGCATTCTTGCTGATGGCCATGGCGGTTTCTGCTGCCTCACAACCGGTGGAAACCTTCACCATTGGCAACAAGACCTTCCTGCTCAACGGACAGCCCTTCGTGGTGAAGGCGGCCGAAGTGCACTATCCCCGCATCCCCCGACCCTACTGGGAGCACCGCATCAAGATGTGCAAGGCGCTGGGCATGAACACACTGTGCCTCTATGTGTTCTGGAACATCCATGAGCAGCGTGAGGGCGAGTTTGATTTTACCGGCAACAGCGATGTGGCGGAATTCTGCCGCCTGGCAAAGAAGAATGGCATGTATGTCATCGTCCGACCCGGTCCGTATGTCTGCGCCGAGTGGGAAATGGGCGGCCTGCCATGGTGGTTGCTGAAGAAAAAGGACATCCACCTGCGTGAGCGCGACCCCTATTTCATGGAGCGCGTGAAAATTTTTGAGCAAAAGGTGGGTGAGCAACTCGCTCCGCTCACTATCCAGAACGGCGGTCCCATCATCATGATACAGGTGGAGAACGAATATGGCTCATACGGCGAGGACAAGCCCTATGTGTCGGAGATACGCGACTGCCTGCGTTCCATTTACGGCGACAAGATGGCTCTCTTCCAGTGCGACTGGTCGTCGAACTTCGAAAAAAACGGTCTCGACGACCTGACATGGACCATGAATTTCGGCACAGGTGCCAACATCGACGAGCAGTTCCGCCGCCTCGGTGAACTGCGCCCCAATGCGCCCAAGATGTGCTCGGAGTTCTGGAGCGGCTGGTTTGACAAATGGGGCGCACGGCATGAGACACGCCCTGCCAAGGACATGGTGGAGGGCATGGACGAGATGCTGTCGAAAGGCATCTCCTTCTCGCTCTACATGACCCACGGAGGCACCTCGTTCGGCCATTGGGCGGGCGCCAACAGTCCGGGCTTCGCTCCCGACGTGACCTCATACGACTACGACGCACCCATCAACGAATGGGGACTCGCCACACCGAAGTTCTGGGAACTGCGCACGATGATGGCGAAATACAATGACGGAAAGAAACTTCCTGCCGTGCCCAAGGCTCCTATGCCCATCATCACCGTGCCCAAGTTTGAACTGACGGAGTTTGCCACCCTGATGACTGCCGCGCCGAAGGACGGAAAGACAGAGAAAGGCGCCCTGAAAACCTTTGAGGAGATGGACATGGGCTGGGGTACGATGATTTACTCTACACGATTGCCGGAAATCACTTCTCCGAGCGTTCTGACAGGCGAGTTCCACGACTTTGCACAGGTGTTTATCGATGGGAAATACATCGGAAAGATTGACCGTGTGAAGAACGAAAAATCACTCACCATCCCTGCCGTCAAGAAAGGGGCCGACCTCATCATCATCGTCGAAGGCATGGGCCGCATCAATTTCGGACGCGCCATCAAAGACTTCAAGGGTATCGTCGGCAATGTCACACTGAGCACGGAAACTGACGATGCTGAGATCATGCTGACACCGAAAAACTGGTTGAACATCGCCATCCCCGATGACTACGAGACGGCCAGGAATGCGCTCGACATGGTGAAGTCTTTCAACGCAAAAACCGACCTGAAAGGCAGTGTTCCCGGCATCGCTGTCACACGCAGTTATGAGGAGTCGGCAAAACTCGCTGAGTTCATGAAACCTGGCTACCATCGCGGCTACTTCAACCTGAAAAAGGTGGGCGACACGTTCCTCAACTTCGAGACGTGGGGCAAGGGACAGGTGTGGGTGAACGGCCATGCCATGGGCCGCATCTGGAGCATCGGACCGCAGCAGACGCTGTACATTCCGGGCTGCTGGCTGAAGAAAGGCAAGAACGAGGTCATCGTCCTCGATGTGGTGGGCCCGAAGGAGGCCGTCTGCTGGGGACAGGCTGAGCCAGAACTCAACAAACTCCAACTGGAGAAGACCAATAAACACAACAACATCGGCGACAAACCCGACCTCAACAGTGCCACACCAGTCGCCTTATCCGTAAGCAACGGCTCAGCCGTTGCCACCCCCACCGCCACCGCAAAGGCAGGCAATGGCTGGCAGACCTTCCGCTTCGCCGCTCTACAGAAAGGCCGCTATCTCGCCATCGAGGTGCTCAGCACACAGAAAGACGGCGACCGCGCTGCCATCGCCGAACTCTACCTGCAGGGTGCCGACGGCAAACGCCTGAGCCGCGAGCCATGGAAGACGAAATATGCCAATAGCGAGGAGGAGAACGGCAACCATACGGGCGACAAGGTGTTCGACCTGCAGGAGTCTACTTACTGGCAGACAGAGAAAGGTGCGCAGACACCTCACCTGCTGGTGATCGACCTGGGCAGCGCACAGACCATCACCGCCCTGGAATATCTCCCCCGCGCCGAACAAGGGGCGCCGGGAAACATCAAGGATTTCAAGATTTACCTTTACTAAAATCATAGGGGTGTGCGACACACCCCTCTTTTTTGCCATGGGCAACAAGTCTTTCCTCCACCAACTCATCGACGAGGGCGAGCATCAGCAGCAAGACTTCAAATACAAGGTCACTGATGCCGCCAAACTCGCCAAGTCGGTGTCGGCATTTGCCAACACCGGCGGCGGGCGCCTGCTCATCGGCGTACGCGACGACGGCCATGTGTCGGGGGTAAGGTCGGAGGAGGAAATCTATATGATGCGGTCTGCTGCCGGCGACTACTGCCGTCCTGCAGCCGACATCTCCTTTGAGACCATATTGTCGGAAGGGCGCACCGTGGTCATTGCCACGGTAGCGGAATCGGGCAACAAGCCTGTCTGTGCGCAGTGTGAGGATGGCAAATGGAGAGCCTATATCCGCGTGGCTGACGAGAACATCGTCGCATCACCCGTGCATCTGCGCATCTGGCGCGATGACCTGTCTGCCCGGGGACAACTCATCAGCATCGGTGAGGAGGAAACCCGCGTGATACAAGCGCTGGAAAACAACTCACCCCTGACCGTCAGCCAAGTGGCAAGACGGTCAGGGGTGAACCGGAACAGGGTGATTGTCATCCTGGCAAAACTGGTGAGGTTTGGACTCGCCGACTGCCGCCTCGGCAGCCACTGGCTGTTTACTTCACCAGCACCTTCCTGCCATTGACAATATAAATGCCATGGGGCAGTGTGGACAGCGTCTCACCGACTGCATGGCTGTCGACAGTGGCTACCTTCATGCCCGTGATGGTGTAGATGCCCGTCTGGGCTGGCCATGAAGGAGATTCGGGCGCGGCAAGTTCTATCACGCCATCTGTCTCACCGCCTTCGTTGTCGCTCTCTGTCTGGAAGATATAAGATGCAACAAACATTTTTGCTCCATCACGTGGTTGCTTTCTCGCAGCGAAGTATGCCCTGAAGGGTTTCACTACCGTCTGGTCGGGCAGGTAGATGAAATGGTTGCCGCCACTCTCCTCATCCAACCAGTAGATATAGTCACCCACACTGTTGGTTTCTGTGAGGGAACCCACGAAGTTGTAGTTGTCGGTATCCATGAAGGACTTGCCGCAGAACACATCAGCATCGCTGGCACTGAATTCCAAAGGTTTGCCCACCAGACAGTAGTCATCTCCCTTATAATTGTCGGGAACCGTGATGATGTAAGGCCTGTTGGGCTCTATCTGTCCTGCGTCGGTGAAATAGGCATAAAAACCTTCCTCGGCATACAACTCCCTCAACCAGAAGTTTTTCTCCTCGGTGTCTCCGGGCCTGAACCAGTCCACATCAACAGAATCGACAGTGTTGAAAATCCTGTTGGGTGTGAATGGCAGCGTGATCGTCGACCAGTTGTTCCCATTGCGGCGCCCGGTGAATCCCTTGTCGAATGTCCTTGTGTAGACAATGGAGTCGGCCTTGAAATCGAAGGGCACAAACACGGAATGGGTGTCTGAGAGATGGATGAGTTTCGACTTGCCATTGATGACCTTATTCTGGGTCGGCAGCGTCTTGGTATTGTCTTTCGTCAAGTAGTAAATGGTGTTGGGATTGCTGTTGGGTGTGATGGTATTCGGTTGTGTCGAGTTTCCGTAGAAACTGACAGCCATCGCGTCCTCAGGCACCACATAGGACTTGGTGGTCTGAACCTGTGCCTGCGCATGCATCACACCGTCCTTGTCCCACCAGCAAATGCCATATCTTGGCTTGAACGACACATTGAGCAACTGGGTGTTGAGAGAGTTGGGGTCGCTGTGCGAACTGCTCTTCACATACACCCTTATGCTATAGTTGACAGCATAATCAAGGATGTCGCTGGTGAATTCAAACTCTTTGGTCTCACCGACAGGAATGTGCACCCAATATTTTTCTGTGTCATACCAACTGGTGGTTCCCAACAAGACACGGACATAGTCATTGTATTCGTTCTTGCCCGAGTTCTTGAGTTTAAAACGGATCCTCAGTTTATCCCCATAGAAATAAGAGGTCTTTGATCCTTTCACATAATTGTCCATTTCCCAACTCACCAGACTCAGGCCGTAGGCGATGCTCTTGGTCACATTGACCTGTTTCTCTATCAGCACGTTCGCTTTCGCTGTGTCGCTGCACAGGTACAAGGTGTGTTCACCGATTGCAGTGGGGATATAGGTAAATGTATGTTTCGCGGTACTCATTGGCGGAACATAAACAATCTGGTTGTCTATAGGAATCGTGTCCTCAAAGAAATAAAGCCACTGGCGGTGCTCATTCATCTTGTTGTTGGTGATGCTGAGTTCATACTGTCTTGCCGCACCGACAGGGTAAGTGAGTTTGCCATCAATCGTCAGCGAGTCATAAGTCAGGGCCGGAACGGCACTGAGAGTGTATGTACCGTCGGTGATGTTGATGTCAAGGCAGGCATTCTCGGCCTTGCATTCATCGAAATGCCAGATGCCGTCGCCGTCGGCCACCTGACTGACAGGGTATGCCCTGAGGTGCCCGTTGCGGTAACCGCTGAGGTCGGTGATGTTCCACAGTCTTTTCAGCGACCCCTTGGAGTTGTATGTCGCTGTCTCGCTGTCGAGCACCCTCACCAACTGCCCATCGTCATCCACCAGTCCCAAGCCTTGGTTGAATACCCGCTTGGCACCAGTAAGGTTGGAACGTGTGATGTAGATATCGTCCATCTCGTCGAAAGTCAGACTGGTCGTGGTCAGACAATCATAAGGTTTCTGGGTAGTTGGCGTAGTGGCAGAATCATCCCGCTTGGGTTCGATATTGTAGACAAACCTCAGGTTCCTCATGTAGGTATAGTCGTTGATGTTGTGATATGGGGAAAGTTTATTCAGCCTGTAGAAGCCGTTGGAGGCACCACCCCATCCCCAGTCTATGTGCCACAATCCATCCATGTCGTAACCGTCAATCACAAACAGATGCCCCGATGTTCCCTGCAGCGCAAATCCCGCCGCAATAACCGGCCGGCCATTGGAGACATCATCGAAGAGAATCCTCTCCCATTCATCTTGCGTCTTCGACAGATACAGCGTATAATCAGAACATCTGTAACTGCAGCCGCGAAGCACGTTAGGGACACCTCCGGAGTAACCTCCGGTAATCTGTGTGCCGAAATCGCTTGCCAAGCCACATCCCACATACAGCATCAGTTTGGCCACAGCAGCAGCCTGCAAACTGTCGTATGTCTCCAGCGTATAATTGGACAGCATGTTCTCCCAGTCAATCTTGTACTTGGGCAGAATGGGCATCTTCAGTTGGTTCGTTGCTGTGGTGTAAGACAAAATCTTCGGAAAGTATTCCGGCCATTCATAATGCCCCATCACCTCGGCCAAAGCCACAGTGGCACAGCCCGTCAGACAAACTGTGTCATTGACTACGGGGTTCATGCTGTTGTAGGGTTCCCTGAAGGACCAATGCTTGGTGAGGAACGGTGCGACATAATGTCTGGGGAGATCCATCACTTTCCTCACTTCTCTTCGCTGCACCTGCTCATCGGCTCTCTCTTGCCCGCTCAGATCTTCCACAGCCTCCTCATACATCTTGAGCAGAGCCTTCAGACCTTCTGGAATCCGGTCGGGCTCAAAACTGCCTTGTTCGGAAAAACCGAGTATCGGTTCTGTCAAGTCGGTTCCGGCGACAATAACAAAACCATTGCCGTCTTCGGCATTGAAGACATAATAATATGACCCATCATTGTCTGCCGACTTTCTCGGAGCCTTCCGGACACTTGCTTCCGCCAACCGCATGCCGTTTCCCCTCTCTGAGAGGAAAGCCTTGGCCTTGTTCAAGGCCGTTTGCTGGTCAACAGGGGCTGCCCATGCTGCCACAAAGGTAATGAGAGTCATTAAGACACAAAATATTCTCCTCATTCTCTAATCAATACAAAATATACGTTTTGAATGATATATTTGGGCAAAATTACATTTTTTCCCCCGATTTTTCCCCTTTTATATTCAACTTTTCACAAAATCCCCAAAAAATTAAGCCTTTTTATGGATTTTTCAACAATGCATTCGGGCGCTCTCAACAGAAATGCGTAATTTTGCAGTTCCGATGAACTATCACGTCTTCACATTGAGCAACGGCCTCCGCGTCATCCACCGGCATGACGCGTCACCCGTGGTGTACTGCGGACTGGGCATCAATGCCGGCAGCCGCGACGAGGCGCCGGGCGATGAGGGACTGGCACATTTCTGCGAGCATGTTACCTTCAAGGGGACCTCACGGAGACGGGCCTGTCACATCATCAACAGCCTGGAGCGCGTGGGTGGCGACCTCAACGCATTCACCAACAAGGAGGATACGGTCTACTATTCCGCCATCCTGCGCGACCACCTGCCACGCGCGGTCGACTTGCTGACCGACATCGTGCTGCACAGCACTTA
>JAEEGH010015876.1_pt1 | contig 16287 bp, 15 predicted proteins | sample 9134181 | NCBI WGS metagenome assembly JAEEGH01 (sample SAMN16246544, study PRJNA631951) | gut metagenome | biome: gut microbiome; feature: rumen; material: DP-attached | host: Bos | place: Iran: Karaj | collected 2018-10
TGGAATCCCACGGATCGCTTTCGAGCTGCTTCATGCCGAGAGAGATGCGTTCGGCATCTTCTTCGACCTTGAGAACGACAGCTTCGACTTCCTGACCGACGGTGAGGATCTTGGACGGGTGCTTGACATGCTGCGTCCAGGACATTTCGGAAACGTGGATGAGGCCTTCGACGCCAGAATCCAGTTCGACGAATGCACCGTAATCGGTAATGGAAACAACCTTACCCTTAACGATGGCGCCTTCCGGATAACGTTCGGCGATATCCTTCCACGGATGCGGCTTAAGCTGCTTCATGCCGAGAGAGATACGTTCCTTCTTGTCGTTGAAGTCGAGCACCATGACTTCGACTTCCTGGCCGAGTTGGACCATTTCGGTCGGGTGGTTGATGCGCTTGTAGCTCATGTCGGTGATGTGGAGGAGGCCGTCTACGCCGCCAAGGTCGATGAACGCACCGAAGTCGGTGATGTTCTTGACGATACCCTTGCGGACCTGACCCTTCTCGAGAGTTTCGAGAACGTCGCCACGCTGCTTGTTGCGTTCTTCTTCGAGAACGACGCGGCGGGACACGACGATGTTGCGACGGGCCTTGTTGACCTTGATGACCTTGAGGTCGAATTCCTGGTCGATGAGAGCGTTGATGTCCGGGATCTGACGGAGGTCGATCTGGGAACCCGGGAGGAAGGCGTCAATGCCGAACAGGTCGACAACCACACCGCCCTTGATGCGCTTGGTGAGCTTGCCGCGGACAACTTCGTTGTTTTCGAAGGCAACGCGGATGCGTTCCCACACGCGGGCGAAGTCGGCGCGCTGCTTGGAGAGCACGAGACGACCATCTTCGTCTTCGAGCTTCTCGACATAAACTTCGATTTCAGAACCGATTTCGAGGGAGTCCGTGTCCTTGAATTCAGCACGATCAATGACACCTTCGGACTTGTAGTTCACGTCGACGAGGACTTCCTGGTCGTTCACCTGGCTGATCTTGCCGGTAACAACCTTGCCCTGTTCGAGGCAATCCATGCCAGCGTAGATGTCGGCGTTGGCCTTGCGGAAGTTCGGGCTGCATTCACCTTGAGCAGCGAGGATTTCAGCGAGGTCTTCCTGGGTTCCGAATTTGAGATTTTGAGACATATTGTTTTGTTTGGTTGCGGTACAAAGGATTCAAGCTACGCCACTACACCTACGTAGTCGAGAATCTTTTGGACCTGTTGTTGGATTGAGATGTGTGTAGTGTCAATTTCTATAGCGTCGTCCGCCTTCTTGAGCGGAGCATTTGCGCGGGAAGAGTCCAGGCGGTCGCGTTCGACCAGGTTCTCGAGGACTTCTTCCAGGGTAACTTTTTCGCCTTTCTCAAGGAGTTCCTTGTAGCGGCGCTCGGCACGGACCTTCACGTCCGTCACCATGAAAAACTTGTACTTGGCATCGGGGAATACGACCGTACCGATGTCGCGGCCGTCCAGGATGCAGCTCTGCTTTTTGCCGATTTCGCGCTGCTGAGCGGTAAGGGCGGCGCGGACCGACGGGATGGCGCAGTAGACGCTCACGTTGCTCGAGACCTTCATCCCGCGGATTTCGGATTCGCGGCACACGCCGTTGATGAGGATGTGGTTCTCGGCATCGAACCCGAGCTTGAGGTTCGCAAGCAGATTGTCCATGGCGGGGCCGTCCTCGGCGGGCAGTCCGGCATCAAGGGCGGCAAGCGTCACGGCGCGGTACATGGCGCCCGTGTCGAGATAGGTAATACCGAGAGTCTTCGCCACGATCTTCGCGGTGGTACTCTTGCCGGTACCCGACCCGCCGTCGATAGCTATAACGTAATTTTCGCCGCTCTTACTCATGAGTGGGCGTAAATTTAGAATTATTTCTCACCCGTCCAAGGGCCTAGAACGTGTCGTAATAGTAATAATAGGCCTTTCCGTCCCATGTATCCAGGATAATGAGCTCGTCGCCGTCGGCATAGACCGTTATTTCCAGGTATCCGTCGTAGAACTGGTAGAAATAGCGGCCATGGTCATAGCCCTCGGTATACTCTTCCTCGTAATAGCGGGAGGTTTCGTCGTCAATCCTGAGCGAGGCAAAGCCGTCGTACTCGACTCTCAGCTCGGCCGTCATGTGCGGGCTCAGCGCCGACATGTCGGTACAATCGTAGGGGCCCGCGTTGTCGTAGCGGCACTCCGCGCTGTAAAAGTAGTGGTAACGGCGATGGAAGCGGTCGTCCTTGGACGAATCGCCCGCGGTCCAGTCACCGCAGGCAGCCAGCAGGAGCATCATCGAAATTGCAAGGATTATCCGTTTCAAAGTTTCACCTATAAAAAACCCCCGACCTTGGCCGAGGGAAAGATTCAGAACAAACTAACTATTACTCGGATTCGTAGTCGCCGTGGATTTCCTCTTCGGCTTCTTCGACATCAGGATCCTGGTACTGTTCCGGAGCCTGGAGGTCACGGGTACTACCGTACTTGCGCTTTTCCTCGTCGGTAAGCTTGTTGGAGTAGACAATCTCTTCCTGTTCCTGGTGAGCGGCCTCAGCCTCTTCCTGCAGGACCTTCTTGCCTTCCTCGATGCGGCGCTTGATGCGGGCATCTTCCATTTCCTTGAGGTTCGTACCGACCTTGGCTTGGTTTTCGGACATCACGTAGCGTTCGTTAGCCTCGTCCATGGCGTCCTTGATACCCACCAAGCGGCCGTGACGGTCCACTTCGAGACCGGCCTTGCGGAGGGTGGACAGCGGCAGACGGCGGGCGGCCACCTTGTATTCATCCTTGAATTCGTAGCCGTCGGGGCTAATGGCGTTCGCTTCGTCCTCGGTCACATACTCGAGGGCTTCCTGCCAACGGGAACCCTGCACACAAGACGTAAAACCGACAAGGGCTGTGTCGAGAGCTTCCGGATCATCGGACCTGGAACCGGCACACGCGGAGAAAATAAGCGAGAAAAATGTAAGACCCAATAAAATTTTTTTCATGTGGTTATACCTCCGAAAAAATAATCCCTTGACAAATATATAACAATTTTCGGCAAATTTCGCCATATCCCGCGAAAATTTTTCGCATTTTGGGCCCCGCTTTTGCTATTTTGGACGCCGTTATGAGTGAAAATGCAGATATTTACCGCATCAAGACAACCGACGACAGGGAAATCATCCTCATCGGCACAGCACACATCTCTCAGGCTTCCAAGGAACTTGTTCGGGAGACCATAGAGAACGAGCACCCCGATACGGTCTGCATCGAATTGGACGAGGGTCGACTCCAGTCCATCCGCGACCCGGAACGCTGGAAAAAGACGGACCTGAAGGAAGTCATCAAGAAAAAGCAGCTCGCGACCCTCATAGCGAACCTCGTCCTCGGGTCTTACCAGAAAAGGATGGGCGACCAGACCGGCGTAAAACCCGGGTCCGAACTCAAGGAAGCGGCCGACATCGCCAGCTCCAAGGACATCCCCATCGTCCTTGCCGACCGCGACATCAAGATTACGCTCAAGCGCACCTGGGCCTGCACGCCCTGGTACCGCAAGCTGAGCCTCTTGGGCGGGCTTTTCGGGAGCATCTTCGACAAGACGGAAATCAGCGAAGAGGACCTCGCGAAAATCAAGGAACAAGACGCCCTGAACAGCATGATGCAGGAGTTCGGCAAGACCTACCCCGAAGTCAAGCAAGTCCTGATTGATGAACGCGACCAGTTCCTGGCAGGCAGAATCAAGAACGCCGAAGGGAAAAAGATTGTTGCCGTAGTGGGCGCGGGTCACGTCAAGGGCATCGCCGCCATCATCAGCGAGAACAAGGAACTCCCGAGCGAAGAATCCATCACGAAAATCCCGAAGGGCAGCTGCATCTGGAAGATTATCGGCTGGGCCATTCCCGCAGCCATCATCGCAAGCATCATTTTCGTAGGCTACGAAGCCGGAGTGGAGAAGGCCGGACAGTTGAGCCTGCAGTGGGCCATGCTTACCGGAGGCGGAGCCATGCTCGGTGCCATCATCGCCGGGGGCCACCCGCTGACCGTACTCGTAGCGCTAGTCGCCGCACCCTTCACGGGGCTTACCCCGCTTATCGGCGTCGGGTTCTTTACCGCGCTCACGCAGGTGTACATGAGGCCTCCGCGCGTATCCGAGATGGAAACGCTCGCCGACGACATCTGGCAGGTAAGGCACTGGTGGAAAAACCGCGTGACCCGCGTGATGCTCTGCTTTTTGTGCCCGGGAATCCCCGCGATTATCGGCAAGATCCTCGCGATATTCCAGATTTACCAGGCGTTCTAGGAAGCCTACACACAGTAAAACGATTCTTTTTTTATGGGCGTCCGGTAGAGCCCGGTCGTCTTTTTTATGTAGAATGAAAATCTCTCGCCGAGGGTGTAAGAGAGAGAGAGGGATTGGACAAAGACCTCGCGGTGCTCGGCCTTTGCCTTCCAGGTTACGGCCCTTGGCCGTAATCCCAAAATCCGCTTTGTTCACTTCGTTCTCGGCGGATTTTGTCGAACCCTCTCCGAGGGTTCGAACCATTGCCCTATGAAACAAAAACGAGGCCATAAGGCCTCGTTCTTGTTTCAAGGAGAGAGAGGGATTCGAACCCTCGGACCTGTGACAGTCTCCGGATTTCGAGACCGGCCCAATCGACCACTCTGGCATCTCTCCAAGGTTTGCACAATGTAGTAAAGTTTTAGGGTTTTGTCTAGCCACCTAGAAAAGCCCTTTGATTCCTCCTTTTTATTTCTACATTTGGCACAAATCCAATAGTTACGGATCCAACAGACTTCAGGTTTATAGGCGCGAGTGCGCTTCGGGGCTTTTCTTAGAGATAGTGCGGCATGGGCCGCAGATGAAGTTTACGGGTCCTGAAGGTGTATTATGGAACCGAATACCGAAGAACGTATTCCTGAAGAATCTATTGCCGACAACAGCCCGGCAGACGAAGCGCTGGTGACCTTCGAAGACCTGGGACTGGCCCCGGAAGTTCTCGAAGCCGTCAAGATGGCGGGCTACGAAACGCCCTCGCCCATCCAGGCCAAGGCCATTCCCGCACTGTTGCAGGGCGAGAACCTGCTGGGCACCGCCCAGACCGGAACCGGCAAGACCGCCGCATTCACGCTTCCCCTCCTTTCGCGCATCGACTTCTCCGGACACGAGACATCCGTCCTCGTCCTCACGCCGACGCGCGAGCTCGCCATCCAGGTGGCCGAAGCCATCACGCAATACGCGGTCAAGATGTCGAATGTCCACGTGGTTCCCGTCTACGGCGGCCAGGACATCACCGTCCAGCTCCGCGCCCTCAAGCGCAAGGCGAACATCGTCGTCGCGACCCCCGGACGCCTCATCGACCACATCAAGCGCGGCTCCATCTCCCTCGGGGCGGTCAAGGCCATCGTGCTCGACGAAGCCGACGAGATGCTCGACATGGGATTCATGGAAGACGTGGATACCATCCTCAAGGAAATTCCCGCCGACGCCCAGCGCGCGCTGTTCAGCGCCACCATGCCCGACGAAGTCAAAAAGATTATCGAAGAACACCTGGGCGAATACAGCGAAGCCCGCATCGAAGGCAAGACGACTACCGTCGAGAACATCCGCCAGCGCTATCTCCAGGTACGGAACGAGCACAAGGTCGAAGCGCTCGCCCGCGTCTTGGAAGGCGAAGACTTTGACGGCGTGCTGATTTTTGTACGCACCAAGCAGAACACGACCGAAGTCGCCGAAAAACTCGAGAGCCGCGGGTTCAACGTGGCCCCCTTGAACGGCGACCTCGCGCAGTCCATGCGCGAACGTACCATCAACCGCCTCAAGATGGGCAAGCTCGATATCGTTGTCGCCACCGACGTGGCCGCCCGCGGCATCGACGTAGACCGCATCTCGCTCGTGGTGAACTACGACATTCCCTACGACACAGAATCCTATGTGCACCGCATCGGGCGTACGGGACGTGCCGGCCGCAGCGGCAACGCCATCCTGTTCATCACCCCGCGCGAAAAGAAAATGCTCAAGACAATTGAGAGGGCGACCCGCCAGCCCATCGAGGCGATGGAACTGCCCACCGCCGAAGTCATCAGCGCCAAGCGCGTCGCCGCATTCAAGGAAAAGGTCAAGAGCGTCATCAGCTGCGGCGAACTCGACAAGTTCAAGGAACTTGTGGAAAGCATGGTTGCCGAAAAGTCCCCTGAGCCCGCCGAAGGGGACAGCGCAAGCGCCGAGCCCATCTCCGCCATAGACATCGCCGCGGCCGCCATCAAGATGTACCAGAAAAAGCAGCCGCTCTTCCCGGAACTTCCGCCGCTTGATTCCCCCAGGGAGCGCCGCGAAAGGGGCGGCCGCGACGCGGGCGACGCCATGCCGCGCGAACGCAGGGAGCGCAAGGAAGGCGCCAACGGCATCGAGGAAGGGTTCCTGCGATACTACCTGGCCGTCGGACGCCTCGACCATGTTTCGCCCAAGGACATCGTGGGCGCCATCGCCGGCGAAGGCAACATCAGCAGCAGCCTTATCGGGCGTATCAAGCTGTTCAACAAGTTCAGTACCGTCGAGCTACCCGACTCGCTTTCGCAGGAAGTCCTGGAACATCTTTCCGAGATGACCATCCGTGGCAACGACGCTCGCTTCCGCGTGATGACCGACGAACCGCCCACGGGTCCCGCACCCGGCACGCACCCGCGCGAAAGCCGTGGTTTCCACCGTGGCAAAAAGTTCGAATCGGAGCGTCCCTTCGAGAACCGCAAGGCTCGCAGGGCCCGCCAGTTCGCAGACCGCAAGCCCGGACAGTTCGACGACAAGCCCTTCCGCGAAAAATCCGGCGACAAGCCGTTCCGCAAGACCCGCCGTTTCGGCAGGCACTAAAAATCGCGCGGCTAGTTTCGCCGCAACACTAAAGTTCAACTACGGAGTCACAGAGGTCGACAACCGCACGACGATGCGTAATGAAAATCATCGTCTTCTGCGGGAACGCCTCGAACAGGCGTCTGAAAAGTTCCTTCTCCGTCTTCTCGTCGAGCGAGGAACTGATTTCATCGAGCAGCATCGCCGCACCCGGGCGCAAGAGCCCGCGAGCAATCGCGATACGCTGGGACTGGCCCTCACTGAGCCCGCATCCGCGTTCCCCGAGTTCGGTATCGATACCGTCGGGCAATTCATCCACGAATTCCGCGCAAGCGGTATGCAAGGCGTGCCGCAATTCGTCTTCCGTCGCGTCGGGCTTGGCAATCAGCAGGTTGTAACGGATAGTCCCGCTCATCAGGGAATTCCCTTGCGGTACAAAAACGAAATTCCCGCGCGTATCCTCGTCCGCCTCCATGCGCACTCCCTCGGGAGATTCCCACACCAGGATTTTTCCGGATTCCGGTTTCACGAATCCGAGGATCAAGCGGAAGAGCGTCGTCTTGCCGGCGCCGGTCTCGCCCATGAGCGCCGTCTTGCTTCCCGGCTTGAACTCATGGCTGAAATGTTCCACAATGTTGCGGTCGCCCTTCGCGTAACGGAATGCGACATCTTCGGCAGTTATTCCCACGCGCGAGAGGAGCGTCGCTTTCCCGTCTTCCGATTTTTGCGAAGCGGTCCTGATTTCTTCAAGGCGGTCCATGCTCGCTGTCGCATGAATGACCTGCGGGACCATGTTCAGGAAAGATAAAATCGGCTGCTGGATTTGCCCCACGAGCTGCAGGAACGAAGTCATCACGCCGAAAGTAATCGCACCGCTGCGGAGCCCGAGACCGCCCCACACGAAAGCCATCATGTAACCGAGTCCAAAGGCGCACCCAAGCATGAACCGGGCAATCACCGTAAAGCGCGAGCGGCGCAACACGTTGCCTTCCAGGTTCCGCTGCATCACATCCAGGCGGTCCGTCATCCACTGTTCGCTACCCAGCGAGCGCAATACCGCATTATGTTCCACGCCTTCCTGCACGTGCATCTGGATGCGGCTTTCGCCTTCGCGGATATCAAGAGTCATTTTGCGCAAGCGGTGCGCCACGAGCTTGCCAAGCACAATCGCAACCGGCGTAAACAGGAGCAACGCCCAAGCAAGCCGCGCATCGAACCAGCGCATCAGCAAAAACGCGCCGACCAGCTGGATTCCCGTCACCGCCATCTGCGGAATCGTATCCGCCATAACATTCCCGACAACCTCGATGTCCTTCGTGAGGCGCGAAGTCACGTCGCCCGAATGCATCTTGTCTTCGCCGTAGAGTTGCTGAAAAAAATACCCGCCGAAAAGTTCAAGGCGGAGCGCGTTCGTCTTTTTCACGGTGGCAAGCGCCGTAAGGTAAAAATACACCTGCCTAAGGACAATCCCGCCTACAACCGTGAGCACGAGAAACACGATCATCTCAACGATGTCCTCGTTGCTTCCTGTCTTGATAGTGACATCGATAAAGTGCTTGCTAAGGCAGACCATCAACAGGCCGAGCGCCACACGGGCGACGCCGAAGACGATACGCACGGCGGCATTGAACCTCATGCCCGCCATGTTCCGCCAAAGCCAAGCTACGTACTTCATTCCACTACGCCGACCTTCTGCCACTCGCCCACGATGGCGGCGACATCGGCGCGAGCCTGCTCCGGCGAAACATCGTATTCACCGCAAAGGGCTTCCGCGAGGCCATCGACCGTAAATTCGCCCGCATCAACAGCACGGTTCCAGAGCCAAGCCGCCGTTTCGTTCAGGCAAAGCAGTTTCCCGAAATCGAGAGCGCCAAGGCCCTCGCCCATAATCACCTGCTCGCCGCAGACTTCACGCAATACAAAGCCTTTCTTAATTTTCATAAAACACCTTCTCGTACACGCGATACGCTAAAAGTAACCATTTTCGCACCGGACGCAAGCGCACCCATACACGAGTCGCCGTCCGACGCAGCGGATTGGCAAAAGAACGGCGCTTTCCGCGGGCATTCACAGCATGAGTCGCAATCGCCTTGACATCCGGAACCTTGCAGTGTTCCACACCGACAAGGTTTCCGTCGCCCATGAGTGTCACATTTTCACCATTGATTCGGATAACGCGATGTACCACGTAGCGGGAATTATCGACAAACGCGAGCACGACATCGCCAACGCATACGCTTTCGGGCTTCACGAGCACAACGCTTTCCTTGCCGCCCACGATGAACGGCCGCATGCTGCGCCCCGCAACCGGGAACGTGACGCTCACGCCCTCGCCCACAAGCTTTATCGCCTCGGCAATTATCTGCGCATCATCAATCACTTGCTCTCACCTTTCACCGTTTCAAAACAGAGCCTTGCGGCCTCTTCGTCGGGCAAGCATTCCAAATGCCAGACCTTCACGCCCATGGCAAGCGCATTCTCGGTTGCGTGCAAGCCGTCGGCCACGGCACGGTCCCAGCGCTTCCCCGAAATGCTCGGCACCAGCGCGGCATAAGCCTGCACGCCACCCAGCCTAACAATCTTGTTGTACGGCGCCTGGCTCAGCAAGACGATTCCGCCCAGCGGCACCGCGACATTCCTGTAGCAGGGAGTCTTCCCGCTCCAGGGCGACCCGTAAACCCACGCCCCGTCCGGTTGCAGGCGCACCACGGGATTATCGTCGTTCACGAGTTCCGCACCCTCGACATGGCGGAGCCACAAGCGCGCATGCGTACTCTTGCCCGTACCGCTCTTGCCGAGGAACATGTAACCGCGGCCACCCTGGCTCACGATAGCCGAATGGAACAGCGCCGTCCCCGAGCCCGCCGTCGCGAGCGCATACATCACCATCAGGGAATTGTCAATCGCAAACTTGTCCGCATATCCCGTAAGGTACAGCTTTCCGCGGCGGTATCCGTCGGAACAGACCAGCACACCGGAGCGCGACTTACCCAGGAAAAAATCAAAGACGGAATCCCCGGCCGGCGTATGCCCGCAAACAATTTCCTGACCTTCATCCTGCTGGCGTGTCTCTTCGGCATACTCGGGCGCAGTTTCCTCACTCACAACTTCAAGTGCAAAGGCGGGCTTTTCACCTAGAGCCCCCGCGGACGCCCCTGCAGACGTTCCCGCGGTCCCCTTAACCACAAAGGGTTCGTAATTCGTCAGCAGACGCAACAACTTTTCGTCGGCGCTCACCGAAAAAATATTACAGGCAACGTTGTAAACAACTGTTTCCATTAGCGCTTACTCCTCCCGCCTACCGCAAAAGGCAAGAACTGCGATAGCTCGGGTTTCTTCACGCTATCGGGCTGCACCACGGCAATCGTGTATCCGCTCCTTCCGAAAACATCCCGGACGATTTCGAGAACCTCGGCTTCATCCATCTTCAAGATTCCCTCGACGGAAGCCTCCATCGGATGGAATCCTCCCAAGTGCAGCGTCTGTTCGGCAAGGCGCATCATCCTCTTTTCCGGGAAGTCCGCCCCCAGGCGCAGCGAACCTACCACGTTCGCCTTCGTGCGTTCAAGTTCATCCTTCGCAAAGCCGTTTTCCAAAAAGCCCTGCGTCTCCGCAATCGCAAGCGCCAAGGCCTTCTTGAGCTGGCGTGGTTCAGTCGCGAGCGAAACGCCCCAGTCCATGCAGTCGCGGTAAACGTCCACGGTCGAATACACGGAATACGCAAGACCGTTCTCTTCACGAATCTTCTGGAACAGCCTGCTCGCCATCCCGGCGCCCACGGCCACGTTGAACAGCGAAACCGCATAGCGCGTCTTCTCGTCAAGCTTTTCGTAACCGAAGCTCGTTCCCCAGAACAGGTTCGACTGCGTAATGTCCTGCTTGCCCACGATCTTGATGCCACCGCGGCTCCTGTAACCGTCGTGCGGGAAAGCCCCGCCGCGTTTTTTGCGCCTGAACTTCTTCGCGCACAAGTCGACCAGTTCGTCATGGTCCACCTTGCCCGCCGCGCACACGACAATCGGGAAATCCTCGAGCACCTGGCGTTCGTATTCCCACATCTGTTCCAGCGTCAGCGAACGCACGTCCCGCGCCTTGCCCGTAATGGAATGCGCAATGCCGCAACCCGCGAAATGCGCCGCGTTGAAAACGTCGCCGGCAAGTTCCTCGGGAATATCGTCGTAGCTGTGGATCTCCTCGATAATGACCTTGCGCTCCTTTTCCATGTCGGACTTTTCGAAGCGCGGGTTCATGAGCATGTCGGCAATCACGTCTACCGCGAGCGGCACATCTTCGGCGACGACGTTCGCGTAAAAGCCCGTCTCCTGGCGCGTCGTGTACGCCTCCAGGTTACCGCCGCGGTCTTCCACGCTTCGCGCGATATCCAGCGCGGAACGGTTTTCCGTACCCTTGAAAACAAGATGTTCGTAAAAATGGCTCAGTCCGAATTCGTCCGCCTTCTCGTGGCGGGAGCCGCGCGGGAGCCACGCCCCCACGGACGCGGAATAGGCGTGCGGCATATAGTCCGTCTGCACGACAACGCCGTTCGGCAGCACCGTGCGCCGGTAAACACTTTTCAGGGAATTTTTCATCACGGGGAAATTTAGAAAAGCACACATGGCCTTGCCGACCGTTGCGCATTCAAAAAAGTCCCCCGCCGTTCTACCGGCAGGGGACAATTTCTCGCGTTTTCGCTAAGTCAGCTTATTAAGCAGCCTTCACGACTTCGACGACCTTGGCAAAAGCGTCAGGATCGCTGATAGCCATGTCCGCGAGAACCTTGCGGTTCATCTGGATGTTGGCCTTGGAAAGCTTGTAAATGAACTGGCTGTAGCTGATGCCGTGTTCACGGACGGCGGCATTGAGGCGGACGATCCACAGGGAGCGGAACGTGCCCTTCTTGTCGCGGCGGTGAGCGTAGGCATACTGACCAGCATGGGCTACGGCGTCAATGGCAAGGCGAAGGTTCGACTTGCGACGGCCATAGAAACCCTTGGCGGCCTTGAGGATTTTTTTGCGGCGTTCGCGGGAAGGAACTCTGGTTTTAGCGCGTGGCATTCTTACTCTCCTTATGCTACTACAAGCAGACGCTTGACGTGATAGGTATCGACCTTCTTGACGAGTGCACCCTTACGAAGGTTGCGCTTACGCTTAGTGGTCATCTTGGCTTGAATGTGGCGCATACCAGCGCGCTTGAACTTGACGTGGCCGGAACCCGTCACGCGGAAGCGCTTCTTAGCACCGCTATGTGTTTTCATCTTAGGCATTTTTACCTCGTTAGGTTAATGTTAAGCCTCACCTGCTGCCTTTGGCTCGGTTGCGGGCTTCGGTGCCTGGTCCTGCTTTTTGGCAGAACCCGCACCACGTTTAGGACCGTAGATAGAAAGCATTGTGTTACCTTCCACCCGCGAATCCATTTCCAAATCGCCAAATGGGGCCAAGTCTTCCTTGGCGCGTTCCATCAGGCGCTTGCCGTAGTCCATGTGCGCCATCTCGCGCCCACGGAACTGCATGATAAGCTTCACCTTCATACCGTCCTGCAAGAACTCGGCGGCCTGCTTGATCCTGTACTGGTAGTCGTTCTCGGCAGTCTTCGGGTGCATCTTGATTTCTTTCAGCTTCACCACGTGCTGCTTGGCCTTGGCGGCCTTGGCCTTCTTGACCTGCTCGAACTTGTACTTGCCGTAGTTGATGATGCGGCAGACAGGCGGTTTTGCATTCGGAGACACTTCCACCAGGTCCAGTCCGGCGTCCTTAGCCATCTGCAATGCCTTGCTCGTCTCGATAATGATGGCCTCGCCATCTTCCTTTACAAGACGAATCGGGGAGATATGGATATCTTCGTTAGTACGGGTCCCATCGCTGGGACGGTTGGGCATGCGACGATCGCGCGGATTAGGGAACAAGTATACTCCTTGGGTATGATTGTTAATGTGGGCGAAAATTTAGCAAGTTTTATGTAAATTTCAAATATCTTTCGACAAAACCCTTTAAAAAATGCCCGATTTTTGTATAATTGGGCTTGTTGCGGCGGTAGCTCAATGGTAGAGCCTTAGCCTTCCAAGCTAATGGTTGCCGGTTCGATCCCGGTCCGCCGCTCTAGGACCCCTCGTTCGAGGGGTCTTTTTTTTATGGTTTTAAGGGTTTTATCCCAACTTTTCAAAGGATGTCGGCATAATTATAGTCCTTAACGCAGCGAATGGATAATCCGGTGCTCTTTAGCAAACAGGTGTCAAAGCGAACTACACCACAAGATATTGCCGCAATACAGACCGTATTCGGCTCATCATCGCGCGTTGCGATATGGAAAATAGCATTGTTTGTCGGGTAACCGCTCTCCTGCTCGATTGTTACTATAGTATGATTGCCGTCAACTTGAACGCTTTGTATGTGTTCGGGTACGGCACCCCAAAAATCATAGACCACTTCATCTGACACTCCAACGAATTCGTTCTGTCCACCAAAACCCGAAGGAATCACAGAAAAACCAAAGGTATCGGTTCCGTTGCAGTACCAACCTGTTTTGGATAAAAGTTTTTCCCCCGGTGTTCCATTAACTTCGTTGATCAACATATCCCATTCATCCTGTCTGGGCAAATGCCATCCATCAGGGCAGACCCCCTGCAGCATTAAAGGCTGAGAGCAACCCATTCCCTTGCCGCACATAGTCGGGTAGCATACGTGACCATAGCCGCATGTTTGTGGGTTTACTGCGTCATTTGCGAGTTTCACGGAATCAATGGCGGCAGCCCACGTATAAAGGCGTCCTGTGACATCGCAATTCGCAGCGACATTGTCATAGCACCAGGACTTTCCCTTTAAACTCGGAGTCGCAACAGAATCGGAGTAATTCAAGTTCTCTGCCATCCACGTCAGTTTCCCGATCGTGACGGTCTTGTAAGTTTTCCCATCACGCGAATCGGTCAGGGTTCCGTATGAAATTTCTGGGTTCAGGTGGATTTCCCTGGGCACTTCCCAACTCCAGCCAAATAGCCCCACCCAACCGCTTGCAGCACAATAGTACTTGTTGGCTTCCACAACCTTGCCTTTGATTATTTGACCAATCTCAGTACATTTTTCGCCGTAGGTATCTTTTTCCAGGTCATTGGCCCCATGCCATAGTCCATCCTTTTTGCAGATAAAGCGCATTTGCGTACCGTAGGTTGTACTATGCTCGTTTGCTGTCGCAAGCACCTCGCCCACACGGTCCTCATTACACGCGCCAAGGCCGTAGTTCGTGTACCAGAAATTTTTCACATACTTTTTTATATCCATTACGGCGCCAATTCTCCAAGCCTTTATATTGGTTTGGAGACTGTCTAGATTTTTTATTCGCGCCCAGTCTGCAATTTTAGCCCTTGTCGCACCGTCATTCCATTCACCGTCTTTTTCGAAGTCCGTTGCAATGTCAGTCAGGAGTTTTGAAAGTTCTTCCTCGGTACGGTCGCCTTGCAAAAGCACGCTAAGGGCAAGGAGTGCGGCATTTCCATCCTTGTCAGCAAAGATGCTTAAATTTTCCGCAATGTCTAATTTATCTGCAATATCGAAAGCCTTTAGAATTTCTTCTTCAGCCTGTTTCTTGGCCGCAGAAAAATCCTTGCCAGTGTTTACAAGATAAACAACTCGCTTGTATTCCAAATGCGTAAGCACGTTAATATTGGCCTTTTCTCGGCTACTAAAATCAACAAGCGCGTTCAAGGTGATTTTTTCACCGGATTTTGTTCCTGTAACCTCGTTACGGTAATAGCCAGAAACTTCCAACAGCGCATACCGAATTGGGTCGGTAATACCGGAAATACTGAACTCACCCCTGTCGCTTACAACTTCTCCCTTGAATGTCTTGCCGGTTTGTGCAAATGTAGTACCATCCAGTTCATAAAGGGTTACACTGGAGCCTTTTAGGAAGGGGCCTTTTTGCGCAAATCCAGAAATGCTTTTGCCCTCTTTCGCAGAAGATGTATTTGGGGTTTTAGAGTCAGATGAATGGCCGGAATCAGAATCGCTAGACTCAGCATTCTCATCTGCTTTTATCCACTCGCCCTTGATGCAAGTGTAATATGCACTGTCTTCCGTTACAAAGACTGTTTTCCCTAAAAGAGAGTCCGTGCACTGTTCCAGATCATCGGTGCCGTTTACCTCGGGCACTTTCGCGTTGGCGTCTACACCCGAATCACTGTCGCCCCCACAAGCGACCAGCGTAAACAATAAAACCATGAATACAGAGGCTAGACTAACGGATAACATAATTTCTTTCTTCATAGTTAATCCTCCGAATCCTCTATACAGCGGATAGAAAAACCGTAGTTCTTGTTTCCAAGGGAAAAGAGAGCATCTTTAAAATGAACAAAAAAACTCATGCAACTGGCTTCGCTATTTTCTTGACTGCTGTTCGAATCTTCGGCTTCCCAAAAACTAGCTTCAGTGCCTGCATTGTAGAAGTATCCGTCGCTATACCTGTGACCTGCGGGGAGTATCGAAAAACCGGAGTTATTTGTGCCATTGCCATCGCCGCTCCAGCCACTTGTAGATTTTAGATTTGCACTTTTCATCCCTGAGCCATTGACTGCAGCGATTAACGTTTTCCAGTCCTCAGTTTTGGGCAAGCGCCACCCTTCGGGGCAGATGCCCTGAACCTTTGCGGGTAGTTTGCAGTAAACACCATAGCCGCATACTTGCGGATTTTCCTCGTCGCTTGCAAGTTTCACGGAATCAATGGCGGCAGCCCATGTGTAAAGGCGACCCGTCTCATCGCAATTTACGTCATCATCATCGTAGCACCACGAATTTCCCTTTAGGCTTTGGGTTTTCGCCGTGTCGGCGTAGTTTAAATTCTCTGCCATCCACGTTTGCGTACCGATGGTGATAGTTTTGTATGTCCGCTTGTCACGTGCGTCCGTGAGCGTTCCGTATTCCACCTTTAAATCAGAACTATCACTGAATTTTTCTTCACTGCTACTAGAATCACCCTTGCTATCGCTAGATTCCTCTTTACTGCTACTGCTAGGTTCGTTATTGGCTTCCATTTTCAGCCATTTTCCCCTAATACATGTGTAATAGGCATCGTCTTCCGTTACAAAGGCTGTTTCGCCCAAAAGGGCGTCGGTGCATTCTTCCAGTTTATTGGCGGATTCTACCTCAGGTACATTTGCATCATCGTCTGCAGAATCCACACTTACGGTACAGGCGACAATACACATCAATGGTATAATCAGTAATGCCGAGGCGAACCCAACAATGTTTATCCGGTTCATAATACACTCCATGGCGCTCAGGAATGGCCCAGTTTGTCCATTTAATTGTTTACACCTATTCTGAATATATATCTTTTTTAGCGGAATGTAAATTTTTTCTAAATTTGCCCCTGTAAAAACGGCCGACATGGAGGCAATCATGTTTTTCGAACAAGCCATCGCACACCAGATTCCGGGCTACACCAAGGAGGCTGACTCACTCCACGGCGAATCGCTCGCCATGCTTGACTACAAGGA
>JAEEGH010015877.1_pt1 | contig 16286 bp, 7 predicted proteins | sample 9134181 | NCBI WGS metagenome assembly JAEEGH01 (sample SAMN16246544, study PRJNA631951) | gut metagenome | biome: gut microbiome; feature: rumen; material: DP-attached | host: Bos | place: Iran: Karaj | collected 2018-10
GCTGCCGCCAACACCTTGGGCGGCAAGTATCTCACTGACTGCACACTCTATGTCACCGTGGAGCCTTGTGTGATGTGTGCAGGTGCCATCGGATGGGCACAGATCCCTCGTATTGTCTATGGTTGTATCGACGACAAACGGGGCTATCACGAGTATGCACCTCACGCCATGCATCCCAAGGCTACGATTACAGGGGGCGTGCTGGAAGAGGAATGCCGCACGCTGATGCAGGACTTCTTCAAGTCTAAGCGGTAGAAGGATGCTTTACTGCTTCGGCAGTTCAAAGACGAACCGTGAACCCTCCTTATAGTTCTCATCGAGCCATATCTTACCGCCCAACAGTTTCACAATAGCCTGACAGATAGAAAGCCCAAGGCCTTGTAACTTCTGATTATCGCCCATCTCTCGGAAAGTATCAAACACATGAGGTCTACGCTCAGCCGGAATACCTCTACCTGTATCAGTCACACTCGTGCGCAACGTATTCTCAAATTCCATCGTAGCCACTGTTATCACACCTTGATCAGTGTACTGGATGGCATTCTCTATCAGATGGCGCAACAGTGCCTCTACAGCTTCTTGATTCGTCTGTACAGCATAGTCGTCAGAGATTTCCGTTTCGTAGAACATGCGCACGCCACGCTTGCATTGAGGGCGAAGTGCATCGACCATGTGACGACACAGGTGATTAGGCGACATCGAATAATTCATAGGCAGTGCCTTCTTACTCTCATAGAGCGACAACTCTGCCAGCTCGTCAATGAGTTTGGTAATAGTCTTCGAACTGTCCTTAATCATATTACTGAGTTCCTCACGCTCCTCAGGCTGCAACTCATAATCCTGAGTGCCAAGGATATCCGAGAATCCTTCAATAGGATTCAGCGGCGCACGCAACTCGTTCGTGATATTCGTGATAAACTCATTCTTCATGTCGAAGGCCTTCTCAACCTGTTTGCGCTCCTTCTCAAGGCGTTCGTTCTCTTTCTTCAAACGTTCTATACGCCTACGGTGTTCCCATACGACGATGGCAAGTATCAGAATGACAGCTACAATTACCGTTAGAATAATCCAGCGTTTCAGTTGGGCGTTTTCATCTTCCAGCAACTTCTGCTCCAGTTTCATGCGCTCATTGTTCATCTGCACATAACAGCTGGCAACGACATTGCCGTGAGACACCAGTACGATCGAGTCGTTGATCTTCTTAAATTTTGCCATCTGCTCATAGGCCTTATTATTATCTCCCATACGGTGATAGATCACTGCCATGCGCTCAGCCTGTGTCTCAGGTGCCAACTGCTTACAGAGGCGCAGTGCCTCTGCATAGTTGCCATTAATAATCTCATGGTTCACCTCCACCACTGGCTCTATCGTTCCGATACCGTCAGACTGTTTCAGCGCCATCAGCTCGTTATAGATGCTGTCGTAAAGTTCTCTGTTATTCTTGTTAAAGGCAAACTGACTCAGGCGGAACAGTGCCCTGCCCTTGTGGATAGGTGCCACATTCGGCTCTGCCAGAATCTGGCGGGCATATTTCAGACCAGCCTTCTGATCCTTACGATGGTTGGCAATCTTCATCAGCTCCTGCAGATCGTCACCAGCACTCTCGTTGGGGAAATACTTATGACGGAACTCCACAGCTTTCAGGAAACCTGACTCTGCTTCATCGTAGTGCTGCATCTGCAGGGCATTCACCGCCTTTACATGCAGCACGATGTACTTACCCCAGTGACTGCTCTGCGCTTCGGCATAGTCAGCAATCTTATTAGCGATTGACTCTGCCGCAGGGTAGTTCTGGTGAGTCGCCTCATAGGTGGACTGATTACCCCATGTGATGTAAAACAGACGTTCGTTGCCCTGCTGCTGACAAATATTTTTCAGAGTTTCTGTTACTTCAGTGAACTTATCCTTGTCAGGTGTACTGATAAGTCGCAGCATCTCCGCGTGCAGTTTTGTCAACTGCGTATCGTCCTTAGCCTCAACTGGGAGGCTGATCAGGAAGACAAATACCAACATTAAAAAGTTAATTCTCTCTCGCATATATATCCGTTTTTTTTACGTTATAATCAATAGATTGACTAACCCTTCTGGTTGCAAAGATACAAAATTTATTCGGAAATTGTTTGTTTTTCACAAAAAAAAATGCATACCTTTGCAATTAGAATATTTTAAAAACCTATATTCGCATGATCATGAAAGAGAGATATTTGTGGGAAAGCTGGCAAATAAAACGTTGGTTGCTGCTATTCATTTTCTGCATATCAAACTCCGTCTTTCAGGCTGTCGCACAGACTGAGAGTCCAAGAATTTATACCGAAGAAGATCCACTGATCTACGAAGATGCCCGTGATCTGTGGCCCTATTCCTATATCAATGACGAAGGAGAACCTGAAGGCTTTAACATCGATCTGATCGACAAGTTGATGAAGGCACTCAACATCCCTTATGTCGTGAAGCTCAAGTCACAACAGGAAGCCTTCGACGACCTGAAGGCTGGACGCTCCGACCTGACGCTCGGATTGGCTACCGGTTTCCATGATGCCTACGGACATTATGGTCGCCATGCCGTCACACTCTTTACCCAGAGCGTTGCCTCCCCAAAGAAGAACAAAGTGGAGATCAAGACCTTCCGTGACCTAAGCAAAGACGGTCTGCAGGTGATTGTCAACGACTCCAGCCTCTGCCATCATCTGATGCTCGACTACGGCTGGGCAGACCACGTCATCGCCACACGCGACCCTAAGAAAACCATTCAGGACATCAGTACCAACGAGGAAGGACAGATGGTGTGGAACACGCTCTCCCTGAGATGGCTCATCAAGCGCTTCCATCTGGATAACCTGGAAGTTACTCCAGTGAATATGCCTCACGGCGAATATAAGTTCATGTCGAACGATCAGCACCTGCTCAATCTGCTCGACGACACCTATGCCAATCTCAACCTCAACAACGAGATATCCCCTATCGAGAATAAATGGTTCTATCCCGAGCATGTGGAGCCTCAGACACCAGTATGGGTGTGGTATTTCGTGGCGATAGCCGCACTGCTGTTTATCATAGCCCTGGTGTTTATGGCAATCTATCAGATACAGGCTCGCCGTATCATCAAAGAGAACCGTAAACTGAACCGCCGCCTGGCCCTCATCATCGAGACCAGCGGGGTGCGTATCTGGACCTACGATGTGAAGCAACATGAGTTTGCCTGGCGTAGCGACAACGGTAAGATTGCCTATACCTACTCCGTGGGAGAATTCGCACAGCGTTACATCGAGAGCGATTGTACAAAACTGAAGGATGCGCTCAACCGACTCGTCACCCAGCATAAAGACGACAGAGGTCACGAGGAAGAGGAAATTACCCTCGAACTGAAAGCGAAAGACATGGAAGACGGCGACAACGAACTGCGCGACTTCATCGTGGTACTCTCTGTCCTGGAGCGCGATAAGGATGGTAAGCCTACCATGATTATCGGCACCAAGAAAGATGTCACAGGGGCCCATCGTCTGAAGCGCATCGAAGACGAGCGCACCCTGCGCTACTGGTCGATCTTCTACAGCGAGGATGCAGCCATCTTCCAGTTCGACAAGCATGGCACCATCGTGGATGCAAGTCCTAAAGCCTGTGAACTCTGTCACTGTAACAGCGACGAGCTCGTCAAGCAGCACATACATATCAACGACTTCTTCAAGACCAGCTTTACCGACCTGACGAAGACTGACGACTTCCACGCCATCCAGATCATCAATGGCGAGAAGATTGAATACAAGATGAAGGTCTGCAACAACGACAACAACAAGCTGATAGGCATCTTCGTCTTCTGCCAGGCTTACCAAACCGATTTCAACTTCTAATGCATCGCCTTATGAAAAGATATATCACCGCTACGCTTCTGTTGCTGGCCGTTGTACTTCAGACGGCTGCACAGGCCCTGACTGACAGATACACCAGACAGCGTCCTTTGGTCATCACCTGTCACTGGGACACCCCGCCCTACGAATTCCTGAACGATGACGGCCTGCCCGCAGGCATCAACGTCGAAATCGTCGAGTACGTGATGAACAGGCTCGATATCCCTTGCATCTTCATCATGAAGGACTGGGGTATTGCCAAGAATATCTTCCAGACAGGCGAAGCCGACCTCATCCTGAGCGATGACCGCTCTTTCCACGACGCCTCCTACCGTGTTTCTAAAGAGGTGCTTAACTACCAGCGTTCGCGAGACGGTGCTGTGAGCGAGGTTCATTTCATCAGCCGAGACCGCCAGCTCATAGACCAGATCGACGACCAGTACCAGCGTATGAAACAGAACGGTGAGTTGGCTAACATTATGGACCGTTGGCAGAAGCCAGGACAACGACAGACAAGCTCGGCCTCCATAATTCTCAGCATCGCAGGAGCCATCCTACTCTTTACAGCCATCCTCTACCTGTTCGACTTTCTGTCAAAGCGCTACGTAGAGAAAATAACCCGTTACTCCACCGACCTCAACGGCATGATAACGAAAGCCCTGCACATGGGCAGCTACGATGTCATGGTGTATGACATCGCCAAAAACCATGTCAGCAACCAGTACGGCACCATTTTGCCGAAAGAAGGCTGTCCGCTGGAGGAGTACGTACAGCGCATCCACCACGACCAGCGCGAAGAGTTCACCCACAAGCTGAAAAGTCTTGTAGAAGGTCGCGAACGCCATTTCGAGCTTAATAAACGCTGGAACAAAGGCACCGACCTGAGTCCGCATTACCTGAACTTTCAGGGGCATGCCATCTGTGAACTCGATAATAACGGTCAGCCCGCCTATATCATCAATGCCGTCAACGACGTGACTCGCGAAAGGCAGATTTACGAAGCTACTCGCGATATCGAGCACAAATACGAGACCATCCTCAACGATCCTTTCGTAGCCATGTCTTTCTATGACAGCAGAGGCATCCTCATCGACCATAATGAGGCCATGAAGAACCTGCTGCATGGTATCGATAGCAGTCTGTTCAAAGAGATCTCACGCCCTCAGGATCGTAAAGATATGCGTGTCACCCGACACCTGTATTATCCTGAATATGGCATTGATAAATATATAGAGTGCCATATCAAGGCACTCTATAATGCAAAGGGTGAGGTAGCCAACTTCCTGGTAACAACCAATGAGCAGAAAGTTACTTCTTAAACTGGAACAGATGTACGAACCCTGTTGTCATGAACACGTCATACACGCGTTCCTGTAAGCCTTTGATATAAATCTCACAATGATTTGCACGACAGCGCTGATTGATAGCCATCAACATGCGCAGTCCACTCGATGAGATGTAGTCCAATCGGCTACAGTCGATCACGATTTCACAGTGTTTAAACTCAAACAGAGGTTCTATTTCCCTTTCCGTCTCCTGTGTCACTGACGTGTCTAACCGTCCGTCAAGAATCAAGGTCACTTGATGTTCATCGTCTTTTCTGATTGTTGCTTCCATTTTTCGATTTTTTTTTATTTCTCTCTACTTTATTTCTCACCTTTAAGAAACTTCTTCATAGTCAGCACATTCTGACTATTCTGACGCTCATAGCTGATAACGTCCATGTAGTGGCGCATCAGGTGAATACCCAGACCACCCATCTTCTGCTGCTTTGTCGCCTCTACCACGTCACCAGTCTCTGCCATCGTAGGATCGAAAGGCATTCCGTCATCACGCAACTCAAAGGTTACCGCATCATCATCGGCTGTCACCTCCAGCAAAATCGTAGAGCGCTTACCTTCAGGGAAGGCATAGTTCATCACATTCACCACGGCCTCCTCTACAGCCAGGTTCACACCTGCTGTCGTAAGCTCGTCGAAGCGCATGTCTTCGCAGATGCTGCCGATGAAGATGGCAAGCGCCGGCACCTCCTGTACATTGTTCACCAACGAGATACCACGGCGATAAATAGTCTTGTCATGACTGCCCTGATATTTGATGGCTAACAGTGAGATGTCGTCACTCTGTGGGACATAGTTCACAAACACGCGCTCAGCCTTACGGATAGTCTGAACGAAGGTACGCGAGTCGAGATGCTCCGCCGACAGGCGCAGGGCTTCATCACACATACGTTTCCTGCCAAACTGCTCATGATCCTCTGTTTCGGCCTCCGTATAGCCGTCGGTATAGAGGAACAAAGTGGTACCTTTATCCACTAGCGACCGCTGCTCGGAATATTCCCAATCAGGCCGCAAGCCCAACGGGATGTTATTGTCCACATTCACAAATCGTGTATGGGCACCGCCCACCAGCACTGGTGGTTCATGTCCTGCATTCGTATATGAGAGTCGGCCTGTGTTCAGGTCGAGTACGCCCATGAAGAGCGTCACAAACATAAACGAGTCATTACTCTGACACACCGAACGGTTGATTGACTCCACGATCAGCTTAGGCGACGTATGCGTCATAGAGGCACTGCGGAACATCGAGCGCGCCACAGCCATCACCAGAGCTGCCGGTACACCCTTGCCTGCCACATCGCCGATACTGAAGTAGAGCTTCTCGTCACGGATGAAGAAGTCAAACAGGTCACCCCCCACCTTCTTGGCTGTCACCACCTCACCATAGATGTCGATATCAGTACGCTCAGGGAACGGCGGATACACCTTTGGCAGCATGCGCTGCTGAATATCACTGGCAATCCTCAGTTCCTGTTCCATAGCGGCATTCGAGGCAGCAGAGTCCTTCAACTCATCCACATAGTTTGTCAGGGAGTCCTGCATATCTTTAAAGGCGGTGCGCAGCGCATCCACCTCACGTGTCTTCACCTCAGGTAATGCCACATCGAAGTCGCCCTCTGCCACCTGACGGGCTGCCATCACAAAGCGGGTCAAGGGTTTCATACCTTTCTTGATATATTCGTGGCACAGAATGTATATTAACACCAAACCGATGAACAAGACCGCTAAGATGATCGTGGCCAGCAGATTGCCTTTATAATGGATGATCGGCTCTGGCACCACGATGGCAATGGTCCAGTCGGCATACTTCACATACGAGTAGAACACCCAGCAGTCCAGACCGTCGCTTTTCAACTCACAGGTACCGCTCTCACGGTTGATCATCTTACGAGCCAGTGCATCGTCAAGGGTATCAGGCGTCAAAGCTGCCACATCCTGAAACTTCATCTTCAGCACACGGTTTTCGTCTGGATTCACCAGATAGGTACCATCACAGTCGATGATAAAGCTGTAGGAGTGCTCCTTGAATCCTTTCTCGTAACGTTCATGATTGGCACTGTCTTCCTGCTTGATACGTTCTCTGAGCCATTCCAGCGACACGTCGGCTCCCAGCATACCCACCTTGCGCCTAGCAGGGTTACGCAGGTGTACCATATAGGTGGTGGTGAGCTGTTGCGATGCTGCACGATCGAAATATGGGGGTGTCCAGTCGCCTTCAAACTTATCGAAGGCTTCCTGATACCACGAGTGTATCAGGAAATCAGGGTGATGCTCGTTCATCTGCTTTCCTTTGAACACCCCCATCGAATCACGCCAGGCGTAGATCTCAAAGTGATGTCCCTTCTGAGGAAAGTAGTCGGGTTCGAATATCAGACGGCAGCTCGACATATAGGGATTGCGCCCCAGCATCTTCTCCAGGTGTGTCTGCAGCGCATCGGGGTCATCAAGGTCACGCTCAATGTTCTCAATACTGTTGATGGCACCCACATACACGTCGGAGAGCACGCCACGTATCTTCTCGTTCTGGTGAAGCACCACGCTCTCATAGCGCGCCTCTACCTCACGGGCCATCGAGTCCTTCGTAATCACGAAGATCGCAATCATGATAATCGTCGATATCACGATCAGCACTGCCATGATACCGAAGCTCAACCGATTTGTGAACGAGCTCTTTGCCATTACTATTAAGGTAATCAGTTATTTCATCTGCAAAGATAGCAGTTTTATCCGAAACAACCAAATTATTTGATCAAAAAACTATGTTTTTTACTTATCTGGTGAGGGAGAACTTGAGGGAGAGACCGAAGTCACGGGTGGTGGTAGGATAGGCACTGCTGGCAAGCAGGGGTGTGTTTGTCTGCTGATCGAAATAGGCAGTGATGGTCATCAGGCGACTCAGGGTATAGTCCGCCATAAACGACAGTTTGAAGGCGCTGTTGCCACTGGAAGCCGAAGAGGTTCCTGTGGCGATGTCACGGGTGATGGCAGCCTGGCTACGGAAAGAGATGTCGAGGCGCAGGTTCAGGTCGTGGTTCACACCGGATTTGGTTCGGCTAGTAGAGCTAGGCTGGCTAGGATTACTAGGATTACCAGGCTGCCTAGAGCGTTTCTGGGCCCTGCCCACCTTACGGCTGAAACCATCGGTGAAGAGACGGAAGTCCTGTATCTTATAGCCGAAACCTATCACCCAGTCACGACTCAGCGCCTCGTTGAGCTGCACACTGGTCATCGAGAGACTGAGCACACGGGTGGTGCGGTACTCAACCTTTGCCGTGAGGTTGTTATGGAAGGTGGCATCGATACCCAACAGGGGTGAGAAGGCCTCGTTGATGCTCACTGTGGATACGTTATACATCGATGAGGGCTGGAGGGCACCCGTGGCCTGATCCCTGATGAAGCCCAACCCGTTCATATACTCCTGCCAAGAGCTGTACGAGGCATAACTACCCACGCTATACACACTTTTATAAGCGTGATTCAGGGTGAGACTCTTCAGATACTCCTGCACGAACGGGAGTCTTGACAGACCTGTATAACGCACTGTCCAGTTGGGCAGCAGACGGGTGATGGCAGGGAAGATGCTAAGCGACTTACCAGCTCCCATCGTATAGGCAGAGAGGAAGGCAGGCACCATCACGTCGGCACCATAGGGGTTCACATCCTGGTGTTTATGGGGGGCATCGGCATACTGCGCCTGTACCCTGCTCCGGAACTCCGGCAACAGCGAACGGAAGTGGTCGAAGGCATCGGAGTGATAGCCGTTGCTGGCATCGCCCATTCCTGCAAGGGAGCCCGTCAACGAGATGGTGGTCATATTAAACGAGCCACTATGGGTGGTGGGCTTGCCTGGATACATAAACTGGATGCTGCGGGCACGGTTGTCGGTCCAAGAGGCATTGAGGTCGATCTTCAGGTCGCGGATGGGTTCCAGCACGGCCCTTATCTGCAGGTCATTGGTGCTGTTGACGGTAGCCGGTGTGGAGATAGAGATACTGTCGTTTTTCATCAGCCACCCGTTTTCCAGGGCCTTGTCGATATAGCTGTCGCCAATCATACCAAAGGCAAAATCAAGACCTGGTGACAGGAGTCCGTCGGCACGCTGTCCGAACATATCGCCAATCATGGGCAGGAACCCAGGCAACAGCATGGAGTACTGGTTGCGGTAGCTCACGTTGACGGAGCGCACCATCATCAGGAAGCGGGCAGCAGCCTGAGTGGGCTTATACCACCACTCGTTTTCTCTCGACGGTTTAGCCACGATACTGAGTTTCAGCTGAACGGTATCCTGGTTCTTGATGAGGATCTTATTCTGATCGATCACCTTGTATTTGATGTGATAGGGCTTACCATCACGCGTGCGAGCCGTCACATCCAACCTACGGGTATTCTTGTTGTGGGCCACGGTGATGGTGGTATCGGGGCTCAGGGTGATCTCGCGCTGGTAGGCGTTTCTATGCAGAGGCAGCACCTTCTCATCAGGCGTGGGCTCCTCAGTGTTGCCAAGTTGTTTTACCTGCCTAGCCTGCCTTGTCCGGGTGGAAACATTTGCACTCCTGGCTCTGCCAAAGCGCTCATCGGCTTTCTTCAGGAAGGGGAAATAATGATAGAACGTCTCGAGATTGAAGGCCCCGTTGATATTTACGTTTCGATTGCTGTTCACAGTATTACCCAGCGACACACCATCGTTACGCTTCGTTCCGCGCACCCAGGTATAGCGGGCATTATAGGAGGCATCGCTGTTGATCCACTCAAGATACGGCAACTTGTTCAGCGGCAGCTGATAGCTGGCAGTGACCTGTTGCTGGTAGTCGAGCGGTGTTCCCAAGTTCTTGATGCTGCGCCACACGGAGTCCTTCCATGCCGAATAGCGGTCAGGGAAGAGGTCTTTGTTCACAGGGGTATAGGGTTCCTCAATCTCCGCATGGGTGGCCGACTGGAAATTGAAGTGCAGGTTCTTCGTAAAGTCCCAGCGCATGGCGAAGTCACGATTCCAGAGGAACTGCGAGTTGAAGGTCAACGGCAGACTCTGGTTGCTGAGATTCTCCATGTCCCGTTCCTGCAACTCATAGTAACTGCGTGTAATCTCAGAGTTCAGGGCAATGCTCTGCGGCAGGTAGTTCAGACCGAACACCTTAGGGAAGTTGAGCCACTTCGACTTGCCCTGCAGCTTCTTAAACGGTTCCCACGTCTTATACACAGGCGAGTAGCTGTAGTTCAGTGCACCGCGCCACTGGTCCTCTTTCTCATAGACGGTGGTCTTACCTGAGGTGTAACGGTGGGCATGACTGTAACTGAACGAGAAGTTGGCTGGATCATAAGGCATCGGATGGCGTTTCGACTTCAGTCCCCAACGCATGTTGGAGATGGAGAAGTTGGAGTTAGTGGTACGTGTTAGGGCGATACTCTCAATACTGTCGCGCTCCTCCTTGGTAGGAGCGGCATCCAGCGCCTCATCAAGCCGCAGGTCACTGTCGAGCGGGTTGTAACGCGGCTTCACCGTCTCCTTGGTAACAGAGTAATAGAGGGGCACCGACACCTTCGCCTTATCAGGAAAGAACTTACCCAGTTCGAGCGAGGTGGTGACACTATATTGCTTCTGCGTATCAGTGGAGCGCTGCATCACCCCTTCCTCCAAGCCACCGAAGCCGTCGCTGATATAACGGCCTGTGAGGTTCACCATGCCAAAGTCGGAGAGCTGCACATTCATCGTACCAGACACAGCCCAACCACCCTCGTTGTTCGAATCCAGCAGACGGAGCTCATTGACCCACACCTCACCCGACTTTACATCTCTCGAGAGGTTGCGCACGCCTATCATCATCACTTTCACCTCGCCGAGTGTGGGGTTTCCTAAGATACTGACCTTGTTAGCCGGTTTAGCTGGATCGGAAACCGTATAGAGCTGATTATAGGAGGTCATGCCTGTGGCCCTCATCTGGTTACGCTGTTTCTTCAGGTTCGTGAACACATCGAGGGAGATATCAAGCATATTCTCCAGTGGCCACACCATGCGGCGATCGGCAGTGGAGTATTTGCTATAGTCGTTGCGATCGGGTGTGAGCACCAGTGGTATCTGGTATTCGTAGTAGTTGTTCTTGTAGTCACTGCCCAGACGGATGAACACCGCCAGCTGTTTATCCTCAAGGTTGGTCAGGTCTGGCACAAGGTGGTTGGCGTGTACGAACATCTGCATCCGCTTGTATTGGCGCAAGTCGATGACGGTTTTCTTATAGACGGCCTTCGACTCATTATGCTGCAGATCGTTGGCAATCATCTGCAGTGCCTGCTCATTGCTCTCCACCAACTGAGGCTGTGAGGGATCGGTCACACGGTTGATACCTGGTGGCAACACGTAGTTCACGGGTTTCTTGTCGTTGTTCTCCTCGATGTTTACCGCACTCATGTTAAGGGTGCCACCCTCTGCCCCACTCGTTCCAAGGCTCTGCTTGTAGAGGCGCCATTCGCCACGCACCAGGTTCAGACTACCGAAACGGAGCACGACAGGCTTCTGGAAACCTGTCATAAACATACGCATGAAGCGGATGCTGGTAAAGTCGCTGATGCCACCTTCCCTGCGCTCAAAATCCACCAGGGGCACACGGAACTGATACCAGTTCACCTCTTCCGTATTGCCATTGCGCAGTTTCACGCTGCTGGTACGCATATCAGAGATGAAGCACTCTTCTGGTGCCACGCCGTTCCGATAGGCCTCTAAGATCTCAGGACTGATACGCACCTTGTACTGGTAGTAGCGTTCAAACTCGTTGAGGGTGAAGTCGAGATTGATATCCTCCACATCGGGACTGCTCTTATAGCTGGTGTCGTACGACTCCGTCTGGTTGTCGGTATCAGGTGAGTTGCCTTGCGGGTTGTTGATACGCTTATAGCGATCGAGAATGCTTTTCTTCTCATCATCGTAGTCAGAGCCACGGAAGTAATGGTAGTTGTCACCGGCAGGGTCGTTCCGCCAAGCCTGGATGATACTGTCCTTCGTCACCACCCCACTGCTGATCACGGCGTCGATCCACTCCTTATAAGCCCCGTAGCCACGCTCCTCGTTGTCGTTAAGGCCATTGAAGCCCACATCCTGCAGATTACGCGAACCAGCCGTCGTGGCAAAGGCATAGGTCTGGGTGGCCTGCACGGGGATCTTACCCCACTGAGTAGTGACAAAGGCATTGGAGCCATCGACAGGCATGCCGCTCTCGTAGAACTTTCTACCGTCGCGCAGCACGTCCTCACTGATTTCACCCAGGTCGATGTAGAGGTCGCCGGCATAGTCGGAGGCCTCGCCCTTCTCACGGGTGTAGATGAAGGGGTCAAGCAACCAGAACTCGATATACTCGATGTTGGCCTGCTCAAAGTCGTTGGTGTCGAGTTTGCGCATCATGCCGCCCCACTTCGTCTCAGGCTGGCGCAGCGTACCGTCTGCATTTAGGTCACGCGTCAGATTATAGGGTCCGCGCTCCTGGGGATAGTAGGCCAGGTTCAGGATCGGCAACGTCGAGGTGGCACCGTTATAGGTGCTCTGCTGACGGTTGGGATAGAGCTCCTTCACATAGACCTCACGCACATAGTGGTTTGACAACTGTTCCAGATCGCTCTTGATATGGGCAGGCGTGAGCGTTGAGGAACGACGGGTGAAGAGCGGGTCAATGTTATACCAGGCCAGAAGGGCACGGTTAAAGCCGCTGGTCACGTCGGTCCTGTCCCTCGACTCCATGAAGAGGGAAGGCACACTGGAGAGGTTCCAGGCTTTCGGATTGCTCACGTCGATATAGTTCTTCGAGTTCTCAAAGTCGTCGATATAAGAGGCATCGTCCTGAATGCCGCTGGCCGTACCGGCGATGAGGTGGGCAAACTCACCCGTGAAGTTGATGTGCGACGGCTCCTTCACATGGAGGAAGGGAATCTTGTTAAGCATCGAGGTGAGCCAGTGGCTCTCCTGCTTCCAGTTCACATTCAGGCCCCACAAGGTGTTGTTCAAGGGCTCCGATCCCATCGTCACCTTCGAGGTGAGCGCCTGTTCGGAGAGATGCATCAGCGTACCGCCTATCTGGAAGTTCTTCGAGAACTCATATTCCCAGTTGACACCCATCATCGACTTGCGCTGCATGCCGTAGTCGGTGTTCGACTCCAACGACACGTTCACATTCGTGCCGGCATCGATGATACTCTGGTTCAGGATCGTCACCTCACCAGCCGAATAATCCACCGTATAGTCAGAGCCTTCGGTCAGCACCACACCGCCAGCCGTCACCACCACCGATCCCTGAGGCACATTATAGGCTCCCAAGGAGATGACACTACCCGAAGAGCCCTTATACTGGCCTGTCATGATATACTTGTCCTTCTCGGCATTCTGCTTGGCTGTCGTCTTGGTGGAGTCGTAAAGCTGACTGAACACATATTTCTCCGCCGTCTGGGCATCGATACCGGCACGCCTCAGCCGCTCACGCAGATAACCGCCGAAAGGCTCTGACGAAGGCAGAAACACGCGCCCGTTGCTCACCGTATAGCCTTCTATGAAATCGAAGTAGCCGTTGGGGTTGGGCTTATTGTTATTGTCCAGACGGTCACAGCCCAACAGGCGCAGCAGCGTCTGGTTCTTCACCTGCGGTTCCGGGATATACGTGAGATAGACACCTGTGGTATCGCTCTGATACTTGATGTCGAGACGGAACTTGGTCTTCTCCACCGTCGAGGCGAGGTAATACACGTTTTTCATCATCAGGTGCCAGTTGCCCTGATGGGGATTATTCGAGGTGTTCTTCAGCGACTTCACGAAGAGCGCCTTTGAGGCATCCGTCAGGTCGCTGGCAAACTCACCCACCTGATAGGTCACACCCCCGTAAGTAAACTCATAGGCTATTGCCAGCACCTGATCCGTCTGCAGACCAGCGCGGAGCGACACGTAGCCGAGGGCCTTGTTGACGGTATATTCAGAGCTTGACAGCAGTCGTGCACTCGCCAGGGTCTCGAAGTCAGCCCCCGAGAGGAAGCCGGGGATGCCAGAGAGCACACTGTTGGTCTGTTCGATATCACGGGCTGCCGCATATTGCGTCGTCAGGGTGTTGTACTCCGTATTAGCATTGTTGCCTGGCACTGTCTGTCCTGTCAGGTCCCATCTGGGATTGCTCACCTTCGTATCACCCAGATCGGTGAATGCCACAATGTTACGGGTGTTGGTGGTGAGTCCGGTCTTATTGGTCACCCATATTTCCACACGGTTGATCTCGATACCCGTCAACAGGTTAGGCAGATTCGCCATCGCCTCGTCGTAGTGCTGACGGAAGTAATGCGCCAGGAAGAAGTGGCGGTTCTCCTCATAGTCGGCCACATCAAGTTCAAAGGGAGTCGTCTGCGTGCCACCCTTCGAGGATACACTCTTCGTGGATGATTTCTTCTGCGAGAGCACCGTCTGCAGCTTCAGTCGTCCGAACTGCATATCGGCACGGATACCAAACAGGCTCGATGCACCTTTCACGAGTGAGTTGTTCGAGGGGAACGACACGTTACCTGCCTCTACCAGTTTGATGATCTCGTCTTCCTTGCCCTCGTATTTCAGCTTCAGGTTCTGCGTGTCGAAGTCAAAGGTGGCATCGGTGTTGTAGTTCAGGTTCATGTTCACCTTGTCACCCACCCTGCCGTTCACGGAGAGGTTGATCTTCTCGTCGAAGTCGAAGGCAGTGGTCTTGCGGTTTCGGATGGGCAGCGAGGGGTTGTCGATGTTCTTCATATTCATGCCGATCTTCAGCTCTGCCGTTCCCTGGGTCTTGATGCGTACGCCACCAGGTCCGAAGATCTTCTCTGCAGGTCCGAGATCGAAGTGCATATCGGCAAACGAGAACTTATCCTTGCCTTTGTTTTGCACATTCTCCGTGTTCTTCTTGCGGAAGAAGTCACGCATGGCACGTTTCTCACTCCAGCGGCGATACTCGGCAGGCGTCATCAGGATGGGGGCATTCAGGTAGGAATCCCCGATCTTCGAGCCCACCAGATACACATTGGCAGAGTCGTCGTACTCCACCGTCTGCCGGATATTGTCGGGTCGCCTCAGGTCGATAGCTGAAGAGTCAAGATCAGCCACGAGCAGAGGTGCCGTCTTCTGGATACGCCAGCGTGCGCGTGAAGAAGAATCGGGAATGTCATCATCCCCGATCACCGGCATTGCTCCAGAATTTGTCTGCGCAAATGCACAGACAAACAGCAAACCCATGACGATGCCCGCTATCCGTTTCAAGAAGATATCACTTGATTTGTTTGAGGGCGAGTTTCACCACCGTTTCCACAGGAGCATTGGGCTGCTCCTGCAGGATCTGAACCACCACCTTCTGACTCGGTGCCGGCGCAAATCCCAGCATCGTCAGAGCCGATACTGCCTCATCCTTCACCTCATTGTTCACAGGTGCCGCCGTCGCACCACCCGCAGGTATCTCCTCGGCAATGCCCAAGGCCACGATCTTATCCCGCAGATCTACGATGATACGCTGCGCCGTCATCTTGCCGATACCCTTGATACCCTGTATCAGTTTGGCGTTGCCCGTCGAGATGGCGTTGCACAACTCTGCCACACTCATCCCCGACAGCATCATCCGTGCCGTATTGGCACCTACCCCACTCACCGTGATCAGCAGCAGGAACATCTCCCGTTCCTTCTTGTTCACAAACCCATAGAGCAAATGGGCATCTTCGCGAATGGCTTCATACACATAGAGTTTCACCTCTTTCTTCCCCTGAATCGCACTAAAGGTGTTCAGCGAGATGTTCAGTCCGTAGCCGACGCCGCCTGCCTCGATTGTTGCCAGCGCAGGGGTCAGCTCAGTCAGTTCTCCTTTGATATACTCAATCATAGTCTTTATCTTTAATTTCTTACCTTTTTACTTTTTTACCTTTTTACTTTTAAAATAACGTTCTCCCACTCATTTTATTATATTTCTTGCATAAAACCTTGCATTCTGTCACAATTAGAAAGTTTTTATGCAATTTTCCAAGCAAATTGCTATTTGTTTCGGATAAAATGCGTACTTTTGCCACCGAAAAGATTAAAATAACCAACAAACACATTAAAATATGAAGAAAATCAGAGCAGCCGTCGTCG
>JAEEGH010015881.1_pt1 | contig 16283 bp, 13 predicted proteins | sample 9134181 | NCBI WGS metagenome assembly JAEEGH01 (sample SAMN16246544, study PRJNA631951) | gut metagenome | biome: gut microbiome; feature: rumen; material: DP-attached | host: Bos | place: Iran: Karaj | collected 2018-10
CGCAGACGGCGGAACTTATGCAAATATGTTTGACGCTCATCCGCCATTCCAGATTGACGGTAATTTTGGTTGTACGGCTGGAATAGCAGAGATGCTCGTACAGAGTCATGATGGATTTGTGAACTTACTCCCTGCACTGCCAAAGTCATGGTCAAAAGGCAGGATAAAGGGTATAAGGACAGTCGGTGGCTTCATCGTGGAAGACATGACATGGGAAGATGGACATTTAAAGCAGGTAGTCATCCGTTCTACTCTGGGTGGAAACCTTCGTATAGGAACCAAGGAGAAAGCTCATTTTTATCCTCTTGTCAGTCCAAAATTGCCAAATTCCAACCCACTTTTCACTGTATGGTCTATGCCAGTGGAAAAGGATGGACAGCTGTTAAAAGAAAAAAATATTAATCCCTTACATCTTTATGATATTGAAACCCATAAAGGTGAGACATACCAGATTAAGTTCGATTAGTTAGTATTTTGATTCATAGATTTGTGGTTATCAATTAGGTTGGTTATAGTTATTGATTGTTTTAGGATTTAGGGTGTGCATATGCACACCCTAAAAGTATTATAAATGTTTCATAAGGATCGGCAACATGGATTAATGCAAAAATATAAATAAAAAAATGGAAATAGTAATTTTTTTAATTCTTTTATTTATCTTTGCATCAGAAAGCTATTTTGTTATCGCTTATGGAGAGAGGCATATTACGAGAGATCACACCTTTGCAGGAACATGACTTCATGTATGTGGCTGATCGTAGGAAGAAGGAATTTGACTATCCACTCCACTATCATGATATTATGGAACTTAACTTCGTGGAGAATGCTAAAGGCAGTCGGCGCATCGTAGGCGACTCGTCTGAGGTAATCGGTGAATATGACTTGGTGCTTATCACCAGTAGTAATCTGGAACATGTCTGGGAACAGTATGAATGTAAGAGCGATGACATCCATGAGGTGACCATTCAGTTCTACATTGATTTTGAGAATGAGCACACTCCTTTCCATACCAATCCATATAAGTCGATCTACAAGATGATGGTGCGTGCCAAGTGCGGTCTGGCCTTCCCCTTGCCGGCTATCATGACCGTCTATCCCCGTATCGTCGGACTGTCGAAGATAAAGGAGAGTTTCCTGATGGCGCACGAACTGTTCACCATCCTCTACGAACTTTCAAAGTTTGATGATGCCCGTCAGTTGGCATCCTCCTCGTTTGCTAAAGTGCATGTTGATAGTGATTCTCGACGGGTGGAGAAGGTAAAGAATTTCATTGACACCCATTACCATGAAGATATCCGACTGGCACAACTGGCTGATATGGTGGGTATGACACCATCGGCTTTCAGTCGTTTTTTTTCAGTTACGACCAGATAATAAGTGATTTGGATTATGCTATTACTCACGCACCTCGTAACAATGATAATACCTCTGTTACGCAGTGGTTTGCCAAAGGTTTGAAGGCACGTGTTTTGATGATGCGTGGACAAGGGCACGACTATGCTGATGCAGGCATGTTGGCTCGTGAGGTAATAGAACAGGGTCCTTACCGCTTAGAAGATAATGTAGTAGATATCTTCCAGTCAAAGGGTTTACAGAGTCAGGAAGTAATCTTCGGTATTGTACCAAAGGATAATCAAGGTGGCGTACTGACAAATTATTACAATGCAGCATCTAATGCTACACTATGGATGCCTTCTGATAATTTGGTTGCCCTATTTGATAATGATCTCCGGTTTAACAAATTGATTGAGCAAAAGCAAACCACTACATACAAATTAGGTCCTAACTGGACCGTAATAATTGAAGTGGTAACGACCAATACCATTTGTAAACATACGGGTCCAGGCAATAATAAAAAGAGTACAGTGGAAGAGTCGCAATATCAGATGCGATTAACCGAAATGTACCTTCTCTTGGCAGAGTCGATGACTCGTACTGGTAATCTTCAGGGAGCTAAAGACTTGTTGAAAACGGTGCTGCAACATGCTGGATATACAGATTTTTCCATGGTTGATAATGCCACTACAGAGCATGATGTTCTGCAACAGATCTTTAATGAGACAATACGTAATCTGTTCTGTGAAAGTGGTCGTGAACTGGATATTATGATGAGATTCCCCAGTGATATCGTGACAGCGTTTAATCCTGAATATGAAAAAACTCAGTTTAGTGTTTGTGCAATCCCGCAAGGTGAGTTCGATCATAATAGCGCTTTGACAGCAGAAGACCAGAACCCGGGTTATGGAGTTCAGTAACCTATGTCAATTAATGTCCTTGATTGAATGAAAATAATTGTTCAAACTTTATTACTCATAATGACCTTGATGCTGTCTGCCTGTGCACAAGTACGGGCAGATAACAAAGGTTTGCGTCTATATGGGAATCTAGAGAATATTCGTGATACATTATATGTGCAAAAGATTGATCCTATAGAGGCGAGAGCAAAATTGGTGGCGAGAGTAACGCTGAAAGATGGAAGGTTTGATGTGGTAATCCCTTTGGATGATGCGTGTCAGTTATTTGTCTATGAAAGGAATAATATGGCACAGAATCATTTTTCCATTATCGGTATTCCTGGGGAAGAACTGATGTTGTTAGGATGTCTCCCAGAATGTGAGCGTTCAGGTTCTCCGCTTTATAAAAAGTTTTTTGCGGTAGAAAGCGAGATCAAATCAGGAAGACTAACTCCTTATGATTACATTATCAATCATTTGGATGATGAACTGTCAGCTATACTATTCTCATTTCTTACGAAGGAGCAGTCCTATCAGCTATACCCCCAACTCCCTGAGAATTTAAAAAATGGACGTCTGAAGAGTTGCATTTCCATGGTAATTGCTCGTTATCATAAAATGGATCGTATAGCAAGTGGTAAACAGACATGTGCAGTGGGAGCAAAAGCTCCTGATTTTACTTTGTCAGACATCAATGGCAATCCATTAAGTCTTTCCTCATTAAAGGGCAAGTATGTAATCCTCGATTTCTGGGGATCATGGTGTGGGTCATGTATTGGGGGCTTTCCTAAAATGAAAGAGTATTACTGTAAATATGCAGGTAAGTATGACGTGCTTGGCGTTGACTGTAAAGATACAGAACAGAGATGGAAGACTGCTGTGAATAAATATGAGTTGCCATGGTTGCATGTGCAAATGAAAAAGAATGATCCAAATATCTCTGAATTGTATGGTGTCGAAGGTTATCCAACACAGATTCTTATTGATCCAGAGGGCACAATTATTTCGAGGGCCTTGGGGGAGGATTTGAAACTCTATCAACTTCTAGATGAATTATTTAGTAAATAACAGTATGATGCTATTTCAATAATTTAAATAAAGGCTGGAGCTTATTCTCCGGCCTTTATTAGTATTAGGTTCAGTTCTGTTACAATCGCTCCATCCAGTGCGACATGGATATTCACTCCAGATTTCTATATATTATCCCGTTGTCCTAAAGACTGTTCGAGGTTTATGTTCACCAACTGGTGTAACACCAACTGGTGAACATTTGTTTTGTTATTATAACTTGTATGTAGAGCAAATGACCAATTATAACCTTATTTTTTTATTATAAAACTTTGAATTCTCGGATATTGGTTGTATTTTTGTGGTATGTAACTGTTTTGTCATTTTTAATTATATCGAAGAATCTATGAAAAAGTTATTTATTACAATGTGCGTTGTCTTGCTCAGCATGACTGCACAGGCTCAGGAAAAAGGTGATTTTGCCCTCGGGGTGCACGCTGGTGCTACGTTCTCGAAAATTGAGTTCATGGGTGAGAAGGACAGTAATACTACTTTTGGTATCGGTGCTTTCGGCCAGTACAATTTTGCAAACAAATGGCGCTTGGAACTTGAGGCAAACTACCATCCCATGCAGGATCATGTGTCGGACATTCTCTTAGGACTGAATGTGCACTACTTGATTAATGTTGCAGAGAATTTCAAAATCTATCCTATTGTAGGATATGGCGTCACTTTTGTGCATACTGACCTAGATGGTGGTGAAAACGATACGGACAGTGGCATCCAACTGGGTGCAGGCTTGCAGTTCAACCTCAGTGGCAACTACTTCCTATCCGGTGAGTACAAATATCAGCCTGGCCTGTTCGGTGACGGACATGTGCTCATGGTCGGCTTAGGATACAGATTCTAAGATGTAAATAGATATGATTGATGGTCATAACCGCCTTGTTGATTTCAGCAAGGCGGTTATTTTGTATAAGAATGCATTTATTCTTGTTCTGTGCTCATTTGTCATATAAAAACTTCCGCTTAAATAACAAAGCAGGCTTTTTCTTCCTTTCTTCCTTGTTTTTTTCGTATCTTTGCAAGAACAAACAGACAGGCAGCCATGAACGTACAGATTGAAGAATCGTGGAAACAGTATCTACAAGGAGAATTTGAACAGCCGTATTTCGCACAGTTGACGGAATGGGTGAGGCAGGAGTATCAGACAACGACATGCTATCCTCCGGGACGTCTGATATTCAATGCCTTCAACCTATGCCCGTTTGATAAGGTGAAAGTGGTAATTATCGGCCAGGACCCGTATCACGAGCCGGGACAGGCTCACGGACTGAGTTTCTCGGTTTGGGATGGTGTGGCATTCCCTCCGTCACTGCAGAATATCTTCAAGGAGATACAAAACGATTTGGGGACTCCTGTGCCGATGAGTGGAAACCTGACCCGATGGGCAGAGCAGGGAGTGTTGCTGCTCAACGCCACACTGACCGTACGGGCGCATCAGGCTAATTCGCACTCACGGTTGGGTTGGCAGACATTTACCGATGCTGCCATCCGTGCACTGGCCACTCACCGTGAGCATTTGGTCTACATGCTTTGGGGTGGCTATGCGCGAGGAAAGAGTTATATGATTGACAAACAACGAAATCTGGTGTTGGAGTCTGTCCATCCCTCTCCGTTGTCGGCAAATCGAGGCGGATGGTTCGGTCAGCATCAGTTCTCGCGGTGCAATGACTATCTGCAAGCGCATGGCCAGACTCCTATTCAGTGGTAAGTTTTGTTTAAGGTTCAACGTGATAAATAATTCATATGATGTCCATTCTTCCTATTTTACAAATTGGTGACGTGCTCGTTTCTTCTGATATTTTTACGGAGAAGTTTTGTTGTGATTTGGAGAAATGCAAAGGTGTCTGTTGCGTTGAGGGCGACGCCGGAGCGCCTGTTACTTTGGATGAGGTGGGTGAGATAGAGAATGCACTGGATATCGTCTGGAGCGACCTGTCCGCCTCAGCACAATCGGTCATCGACAAGCAAGGTGTGGCCTATACTGACCAGGAAGGTGATTTGGTGACCAGTATTGTGCATGGGAAGAATTGTGTGTTTACGTGTTATACTTCTCAGGAATCAACCTCTGAAACAGATGGAGGATTACCGCCGGGATGCTGCATCTGTGCACTGGAGAAAGCTTACCGTGCAGGCAAGAGCAAGTGGTGCAAACCGATGAGTTGTGCGCTCTATCCTATCCGCGTGAAGGTATTTGGCGGAGGTCTCGTTGGTTTGAACTATAATCGTTGGGCCATTTGTAAGGATGCCGTTTTGAAGGGAGAACAGCTGAACATACCTGTTTATAAGTTTCTGAAAGGACCACTTATCCAACGCTTCGGAGAAGCTTGGTATACTGAGTTGTGTGAGGTGGCAGAACAGTTTGGGTACTAATTGAACTTCTTGAACTTCTTGAACTCCCTGCAACTTCTTGAACTCCTTGAACTTCTTATATTATCGGGGGACACGATGTCCATCGCATCCCCCGATTCATTGTTGGAAATAACTTAAAATGTGCTAAGACACTATTTTAGTTATGCCGATATTACTTGACATAGAAGTCGGTTTCAATGCCAACACCATGGTTTAGGAGACCACCGTATTTTCCGCCTCCTTGATGTTTCTGGTCCCATGAGCGCGATGAGGCCTTTGTTCCGTTTTTGTCCTTGAAGAAAATGTAGCCGTAGATAACCCGGTTGATGGGCACACCCAAGGAATTTCTCTTGACATCCCATTCGTTGCTCGTGATAACGACATCGGTGACGTTGCTGTCTTTCTGCTTGGCAAGTGCAAGGGCTTTAGCGCGCCAAGCACCATTCATGGAGCCTGCCTTTGGTCTGTCACGGCGCTCAATGTTCTCCGGTTTGTTGTTGACGATGGCATGTCCGATCGTGTTTGCAGCAAAAGAGGCACGGTAGTATGATTGCTCAAGTGACTCATCATAAGTCTTCGGGAATCCTTCTAGCAACCAAGCGGAATTAATGTTGAAACGGTAGGCTTCTTGAGCTTTCTTGATACCCTCCTCGTCGAGGAAAATGGCGTCGTATGCCAGTGTACAGAAAACAGGCTTGTCATTCTTAATGGTGACATAAGCATTATTACCTATGATAATCCGCACAGCACCCTCTTGACACCAGTTATCCTGATCGTCCTTTTTTATATTGGTTGGTCCGTAACCAATGCCTTTGTTGATTAAGATACCATAGAACTTCTCAAACTTCTGCATTTCTTTGTACGCCTTGTCCCATACTCCGTCGTCGTGTGGCAGTGTCTTGTTCTTCATCCCATCGAGAATTTTCTTGTCGAATTCGGCGCGGGCACTGATCTGCTCACCGAAAGCCTTTGTCTTCTCAGAATTCATGGAGCCAAGTTGTTTGATAAGATTCTCCATTTGAGCCTCGGTTGCTTTCTCGTCCAAAACCCAAGGACAATCAGGAGCATCGCCCAATGCTTTCTGCAAACCTTTCGAAAGGACTTTGCTCTTAGCGTTAGCAGCCTCTTTTTTTGCATCACTCGTTGCTTTTTCCTTAACTTCCTCGGTAGCGTTTTTCACTTTGCTCTTAACAGCGGATTTTGCCTTGTTTAATACTCCGCCAAGTTGTGCGCTGGCGGTTGTCTGCATGCCAAACATTAGGCCTACCATGATGAAGGCTTTTGTAATAATTTGTCTAGTTTCCATAATCTTATTATATTAGGGTTAATCTGTAGCTCAACTGTTTACAACGCCAATGAATGCTTTTCAAACTTTGAATATTTACAAAACAGCTCTCTGTTTATTCTCGTAGCTTTGTGTCTCCGTATCACGCTCATACGGTTTATGCAATCAGCAGACGTTAGTTTCTTCGATACTCAGACGGGCTCATACCCACATGCTCCTTAAAGAACTTTCCGAGGAAGCTCTGATTGGGGAAATTCATGTTCATGGAAATCTCTTTGATGCTTTTCGTGCTGTTTTTCAGCAGTACGCGAATCTCGAGAATGACATAGTTATCAATCCACTCGTTGGGTGTACGGCGGCTTACCTGTTTCACGGTTTCCGACAAATATTTCGGGGTGATGCACAGTTGTTCGGCATACCATCCTACGCGTCGTTCTCGTTTATAGTTCTCTTCCACCAGACGGATAAACTTGGTGAAGATGATATCGGCACGCGATTGGCGGTTGTCGTGGTTTTGCTGCGTACGGAAGATAACGTTGCTCAAGTCGTAGAACATGGCCAGGAGCAGTGTTCTCACCACGTCGCGGCGGAAAAGATTCTCGGTATCCGTCATCTTCTGTTTAATCAGATTGAAGTAACTGATGAACACATCAGCCTCTTTCTGTGAGAAGTTGATGACGGGATGGTTTTGGGAAAACAAGAATAACGACGAGATGTCGCTCACGTTTTGGATAATGTCTTTGAAGAATCCGACGGAGAGGATGATAGCCAAGCCTTCGAGGTCGGGGCTTGCCATGAAATTGTCCATGACATGGCGCTCTGAGATAATCAATACATCGTTCTTGCGGACAAGCTGCTCCTGCGTATCGATGGTGTATTGCGCCTTCCCTTTTAGACATAAAGCCACCACAATCATGTTCATCCTGCGCGGTTCTTGCGGGATGGGAGCCTCGTTCAGTTTGTCCAGCAACAGAATATCATTCTCGATATATCCGCTGGCTCCTAACACCTTGGCCCGGCTGACATTGACATCTTGTATGTTCTTCTTTTCCATGATTCTCGATTAATGATGCAAATATATATAATAAAAATGAATTATGGAAGAAAAACTGAAGAAATTCTAATAGCCTCGACACTCGTCACATTCTCGTTTCGGAACCATGCCGGACCTACAATCACAGCAGAGCTGATATCCTCGGTCGTGAATCGTCGGAATGCCTGTTCGTCGGTCTCTCCGCGGCAGATATAGCGCAGTCCGTTGACGCGGATGGTGTCGCCACGGTGCATGTCGCGCAGTGTTACGCGCAGGATTCCGTGGCCTTCAACACCGCCACGGAAAACAATCCGCGTGCTGTCCAGGCTGTCACATTCAACGATATGATAGTTGGTGATAAGACTATTCCTCACAGTAGTCTCACAGGGTTGGACCAGTTCGAGCACCGACTGCCGGCATTTGGCCAGCGATGCTGGATTCCATCCGATCAGCGGTTGCTCTTTCAGAATGTGATAACGGCCGTCAATCCACTCGTCACCGTTAGCGAGAGTGTTGCACATGGCATTGCAGCAAAACCATGACTCGTCGGTACTCCAGGAGAAAGGCATGCCGCCCATATGGCCATATAGTTGCAGGGAGAGCTGTCGTTGGTCGTCGCGCATGGGCGAGAACCATACCTTCAGCACGTTCTCTCCTTGCTGGAGAAAGGCAGTGACATCGTAGCGCACCACGCCAATCGTGTCGCCCTGTCGCTCAATGAGTGGCTCCAGCAGACTGGTAGTCACATTATAGTCGTTGATGTAGAGACAGAACCGTCCGCTGCTGGCTATCTCAACGAATGCCTCTTGGGGTCGTTGGCGCAACGTGTAAGTACGCTGAAACCACACCTGACTGGTGGGGTCTGCCTGTTGGAAGCATATCCAGCGGCGGTTCCAGTCCTGTGCATGGCTCGTGAGCGCCATGAATAGCAGATATATTATGAGGAGCGGTCTCATCTGATAGTCTTCTGTTTCCCTTTCTTCAGGTTCAGTCTTTTCTGCTTTCCGTTGTAGAACACGTTCACTTTCCCGCCACACTTGCTGTGAATGGTGGCAGAGACGACTTTACCATCCTTCCATTCAAAGTCCACCTCATAGCCGCCACGGGCACAAAGGCCTTTCACGGAACCGCTATTCCAAGCCTCGGGAAGAGCAGGAAGTAGCTCGATAGAGGCGATTGGAACGTCAGTACCGGTGAGGACAGACTGCATCAGCATTTCACACACACCTGCCGTACCTCCGAAGTTACCATCAATCTGGAAGGGAGGATGGGCATCGAAGAGGTTTGGGTATGTGCCGCCACTGCGCCGGCGGTCAGGGCCTCTGTAAGCATCAGGGCTGACATAGGTGAGCAGTTTCTGATAAATATGGTATGCCTGCTGGCTGTCGTGCAGACGAGCCCATAGGTTGATGCGCCAGCCTGTTGACCAGCCTGTGGTTTTGTCGCCCTTGATTTCCAGTGAACGGCGGCAGGCTTGTGCCAGTTCGGGCGTGCCGTTCAGGGTGAGATGGCTGCCGGGATAGAGACCGATGAGGTGCGACTGATGGCGGTGTTGGAAGTCGAAGTCATCCCAGTCATAATACCATTCGTTCAAGTCGCCCATATGGCCAATGGTGTAGGGATGAAGACGCTGCAGCTTTTCCTGTATCTTGTCAGACTCCTGCGAAGTGCCAAAGAGTGTTTTCTCTGCCAGCGAGGTGTTAATGAACAGCTCGCGGATGATGGCCAGGTCGGCAGTACCGCCATAGCAGGTCATACCATGGTAGCCTTTATCGGTGACATATTCATTCTCGGGAGAAGTGCTGGGTGCGGTAATCAGCTCACCAGACTGCTTGGGATTGTCGATGAGCCAGTCCATACAGAAGTCGGTAGCACCCCGCATCAGTGGCAGGGCCGTGGTTTTCAGGTATGTCTTGTCCTGGGTAAACTGATAACGCTCCCATAAAGTGTTCACCAGCCAGGCTCCGCCAAGATTCCAATTGGCCCATTCGGGTTTCTCGTTTTTCTCGCCCACGGGGTTGGTCATAGCCCAGATGTCACTGTTGTGGCTGCTGCACCAACCGCGTGTGATGCCATAGTAGTTCCTGGCCGTATGGCGCCCATTATCCGCCAAAGCATTGACAAAACCGTCGAGCGGCATGGCCATCTCGGCAAGATTGGCCGTAAAGGCAGGCCAGTAGTTCTCTTCCAGGTTGATGTTCACGGTGTAATTGCCGCGCCATGGCGACCACAGATGGGGCGTCCACAGTCCTTGCAGATTGGCAGGAACGCCCGGCGTGCGCGAGCTGCTGATCAGCAGGTAACGGCCATACTGGAAATAAAGTGTCTCCAAATAGCGGTTGTTGCCAATTGGCTTGTTGCCTTTGAGGTCGGTGTAATTCTTGAGCATCTGCTCGGTATTGACATCGTTGTTGAAGGCAGCCCCGTCGAGGTTGAGTTCCACACGGGTGAAAAACTGACGATAGTCGGCGACATGACGGTCGCGCAACTGTTCGTAACTGTAGTTTACCAGATGCCATGCATCGTCGGCGGCAAGGTTGATGTAGTCGGCTCCCTGGCGCACGGGATGCTTGTCGTAACCATTGAAACTGGTCTCGTTGACAATATAGACGATGGCCTCGCTGACGCCCGTCAGCTGTAAGGTGGAGTCGACGGCCTGCACGCTACCGTCGCGGTTCACCACTTTCATGATGGTACAATAATGAATGCTGTTGTCGGCGTCGCCAGTAGCATGGCCGGTCATCGTGAGCTGATTCTGACTGGCTTTCACCTTGTGTGGCACAAGAGAGGTAAGTGCCAGTCCTACGTTCAGGGACTCCTTGCGGTCTGCCGTAAGGCGGATGGCTATCATCTTGTCGGGATTCGACGCCCAATACTCGCGCTCATACCGAACACCGTCGCGCATGAAGGTGGTCTTGCAGATGGCACTGTCGAGGCTCAGCTGCCGATGATAGTTGCTGGCTTGTCCGCGGTTGTAGTCGTTGATGAGCAGAGTAGCCAACGGCTGATAGTATTGAGAGTTGTGCCCTTGTACATGCAGTTGCAGCGAGTCGGCCAGTCGGTAGTCCTCATTGAACAGCGCCTTGCGTATTTCCGGAATCCACTTGCTGGCCCCGGCATCCTCGTCGCGGTCAACGGGCTGTCCGGTCCACAAGGTGATATCGTTCAGCTGAAGCTTGTCCTGTTCGGTTCCGCCATAGATGAGCGCACCCAGTTTCCCGTTACCAATGGGCAGCGACTCCTCGAAATACTGGGCAGGACGGTTGTACCATAGCGTCATCTGCTGCTGTTTTTGCGCATATGCCGTAAATGTGCAAGCTAATAAGGTTAATACGAATAATGCTCGTTTCATGGTCATCGTGTTTCAATACAGTGCAAAAATAGCTCTTTTTTGTGATATTTCAAACCTTATTCAAATATATTTCGTATATTTGCAGTCAAGAAGAGTAATAATAACGATTTTAAATATTTTACAATTATGGGAGTATTATCAGGAATTCTTATTGTGATTATTGCCCTGGTGGTGATAGTCGCTATGTACATTTTTAAGACTCAGCGCGAGTTGGTGAATCTGGATGAGCTTTGCAAGAACGCACTTTCGCAGATTGCCGTACAGTTGAATTCACGTTGGGACGCAGTGTTGAATCTGGCTAAGATGGCCGCTCAGTACTCAAAGCATGAGTCGGAGACGCTGATAAAAGTGATACGCGAGCGTCGTATATCCGATATCTCTACACCCGCGCAGGTGAACCAGCAGCAGGGTGAGTTGCAGCAGGTGCTCGGCCGGCTGATTGCCGTTGGAGAGGCCTATCCCGATCTGAAGGCTGCCGACTTGTTCCGCGAGACCATGGACGGCATCAAACAGTACGAGGAGAACGTGCGTATGAGCCGTATGGTATACAATGATACGGCAACCAAGATGAACCGCATGGTTCGCCAGTGGCCGTCTTCGTTCGTAGCTTCGCTGCTTAACTTCCGCGAGAAAGAATACCTGAAGGTGGATGAAGAGCAGAAAGCCAAGTACCCGAACCTTGACGAGGCTTTTGGCAAATCGGAGGAGACAAGTAATTAATTGGGACAAAGCGTATAAAGGTAAAAAAGTAAAATGACCATGGACAATTGGAGCAGATGCAAGGTATCAAGGCAGGTAATGATTCTTTTACCTTTTTACCTATTTGTCTTCTTGCCTATATGTGCCCGACCGCATCTGGGAAATCTTGACATCCGGGTGGAGTTGTCGCCTAATGGCGATGCCCGCATCACCGAGACGCGTCAGATGAGCATCGACAGCGAGGGCACCGAGTGCTATATTGTTATCGGAAACCTGTCGGGCAGCGAGGTTCGCGACCTAACGGTAACCGACGAGACAGGCACCGTGTATGAGAATATCGGCGAGTGGGTTATCGACCGCAGCCGTAGTCAGAAGCAAAACCGTTGCGGTATTGTCTACAAACGTAATGGATATGAGCTTTGCTGGGGACTGGGCCAGAGCGGAAGCCGCACATACACCACGTCGTACACCGTCACACGGTTGGTAAAAGGCTATGAGGATGCCGACGGTTTCAACTACATGTTCGTGGCTGAGGGCATTAATCCGTATCCCGACCATGTGAAACTCACGATTGTTCCTGCCGATACGACGCAGTTCACCACGGACAATACACGCATCTGGGGATTCCGCTATCGTGGCGAAGTGAACCTCATCGACGGTAATATCGTGGCTGAGACGACCGAGAGTTTCAGCCGTGAGAGTGCTATGATTGTGATGGCGGCTTTCAATAAAGGAATTTTCCAGCCTGAGGATACGCTGGAGGGAAAGTTCGAGGATTTGCAGAATCGTGCTTTCGAAGGCAGCGACTATGTCGAGGAGAAAAGCTTTTTTGATAAGCTGATGGCCATTCTGTTCCTATGTTTCTGGTTGTTCATAGCCCTCATTCCGGTCATTTATACCGCTTATAAGTTATGGAAGATCTGGCGTGCCAACCGTGAGATTAACCGCAATCTGCTCTGGTATCGTGACATTCCCTATAATGGTGACCTGCTGCATGCGAACGGAATCATCAATGCCTATAAGTATGTACATGCCAACTATAGCAACCTGCTCAGTGCCGAAATACTGAAACTCATCTATCTGGGCTCGCTGAAAGTACAGCAAGTGGCCGACAAGAAGGGTAAGCCAAGTCCTACCATCGTCATCGGTGAGGAACCGAAAGAGGAAGGTGAGGAGCGCGATGTTCGCCTGCGACGTCAAATCTACAAGATATTCAGCAATGCCGCAGGCAAGGATGGCATCTTGCAGCCCAAGGAACTGGAGCGGTATATGGAGCGCAAGGCTGCTTCGCTGCAGGGCTTCTCGACCCTGTTGCACCGTGATGTGAAGTTCGAGGATGCCGAGCGTGAGCGCAAGATAGGTCCTAACGACCGCGTCAGTCAGGTATTCGGACTGCGCAAGTATCTGAAGGATTTCACGCTGGCTAATGAGCGCCACGTACAGGAAGTGGGACTGTGGAAGGATTACCTGATCTATGCCACACTGTTCGGCAACGCCGACCAGGTGCTGAAAGACATGAAGGAAATCAATCCAGAGTATTTGCAGATGGACCAGATAGCCCAGGTGATGGACCAGACCGTTGTTATTCCGGCCTTCACTACTGCCGCAAACAATGGTGTCATTCATGTGCAGCATTATGTATCTCCTAGTTCCATACGCTCTTCCGGTGGTGGAGGCAGAGTATCATGGGGCGGCGGTGGCGGCTTCTCAGGCGGTGGAGTAGGTGGCGGCGTTCGCTAATAATGCAACCTGCTGCTGTCGGTTGAGACTCCTTTGAGGCTTCGTTATCATTGATACTGCTGACACATAAAAATATTCCGAGGCAAAAAATCGTTTTGAAAGTTTGGTTTTTGCCTCGGTTTTTTGTATCTTTGCATGTAGATAATCATGTCATCGGTTATGGCTTCATGATAACCATTTGCAGATGTTTTATCTGAAATCCCTGAAGTGAAACGAGTCTATCACTGGAGTGAAAGGATCCTATCACTGGAGTGAGAGAAAGCTATCACTGGAGTGATAGTCTCTAAGTGATGCCTGTTTGTACCTTCGGAAGGCGCTTCCTGTACCTTAAGAAATGCCTGATTGCACCTTCAAAAATGCTTGTTAGCCTTTATGAAGATGCCTGAGAGTTCCATCAAGATGCCTTACAAGATTCTCTAAAGGCTTCTGACAGTTCCTAACAAGACTCAGTTGAGTCATCAGTCATGTCCTATGGTTTTTCAATCTGTGGGCAGAATGTTTTGCAGTTTGCGGGAAATGCCGTATATTTGTGAGTGAATAGAAGAAAGAAAGCTATGGGCAAAGGCTTACGTTGGAAATGGGTTGTAGCAGTCTGGTTGCTCTGTTCAGTGGCTGTCAGTGCACAAACAGCTGATGACAGGGCGCTGATGCTGATGCGTGAGGGCGACGGACTGGCGCTGAACAGGCTGCTTACTGTGCGAGTAGACTCGCTCAGTGAGGGTGTACGGGCTATGGGTGAGGCTTTCGTTCGTGGCTGCCTGGGTGATGCCAAGCAAGGAGCAAAACTCATGAAACGTGCCCTGAGACGGTATCAAGGCTCATGGGATGAGGCTATGGTGGCGCAGCTGACCTTTGGAATGGCATTGCAGCAACACCGTTCTGGTCGTGACCGAAAGGCTGCGAAGACTCTTTCGCGCTATGTGGAGGAGCATGGTTCGTTTGCCATGCGGCCTATTTTTGAACGTTATGGGCAACTCTTCCGTGCGTGCAGACCCTATCGGAAGGTCCGGATAAATACCCGTGAGGCTGTTGTTCCGTTCAGGATTGACTCTGTCGGGCCGCAGAATGCCCGTTCGGTGGCCGTTCGTATTCCCGCCACAGTGAATGGGATTGCTGTGGACATGATGCTCGATACGGGTGCTACGCTGAACATTCTCAGCCAGGGTATGGCCGAACGGTTGGGGGTGGACATGCTTGATGCAGAGGTTTTTCTCGATGGAATGGGCGAGAACCGGGGGCGTATGGCGGTGGCTAAACTGCTGCGAATGGGCAATTTGGAGATGAGAAATGTGCTGTTCTGTGTGATGGACAATGACCATGAAGTGGGGAGTCATGCCGAAACGGCACATCTGAATGCTATCCTCGGTCTTCCATTATTGGAGCTATTGGGCTGTGTGCAGATGGATTTCCGATCGAAGACACTACGTTCTGCCACAGACATACCGCTCGATGAGGCCAATATGAGTTGTGGTTTTGCCGAGAACGGACTGCAGGTGGAGGTGAGACATCACGAAAACCGGCTCTCGCTGATTCCCGATATGGGTGCCACGCATAGTGCTGTCGGCATCCGTTCCTTTGCCATTCAGCCCGACTATATCACCCGTAACTATCCCAGTCGTGAAGTCGTCTTTGTCGGGTGGGGTGGAAGTGTCAGTGGAAAGGAGTATCTTTATCCGCAGTTCGATGTGGCGGTGGGCAGTACGGTGGTCTCGCTCCCGCAATTATCCATCCTTGAAGGCACCGATTATGACAGCCGGCTGGGCATGGATTTCTTCACTCGTTGTGAGCGGGTAACCTTCCGTTTGCGCTATCCGGCAGGACTGAGCGTCATTCCTTGTCGTTAAACACCATCCAGCATTAAGTACTGTCAGGCATAAAATAAGTACTGTCAGACATAAATTAAGGAGGACATATCCGCGGATATGTCCTCCTCTTATAGAATATGTTTATGCGTTTTGCTAAATGCGTTTATGCGTCGATGTTAGCATAAGTGGCGTTCTGCTCGATGAATTCGCGGCGCGGCTCTACGTCATCGCCCATCAGCATCGAGAAGATCTCGTCGGCCTCGGCGGCATTCTCAATGGTAACCTGTTTCAGCAGACGGTTGGATGGGTCCATAGTTGTCTCCCAAAGCTGCTCGGGATTCATCTCACCCAAACCTTTGTAGCGCTGTGTGTGCAGGGCGCTGCTATTCTCGTCGCCAGCAACATACTTGTCGATGAATGCCTGACGCTGCTGCTCCGTGTAGCAATACTCGCTCACTTTCTTGTAAGTGCACTTGTAGAGAGGAGGAGTGGCAATGTAAAGATGACCTTCTTGAATCACGCGCGGCATGAAACGGTAGAAAAGTGTCATAATCAGCGTGTCGATGTGAGAACCATCGACGTCGGCATCGGTCATGATGATAATCTTGTCGTAGCGCAGTTTGTCGATATTTGCCTCTTTGTCGCCTTCACCGTCAACACCGAAGCGGACACCGATAGACTGGATGATGTTCATCACAGACTCTGCCTCGAA
>JAEEGH010015882.1_pt1 | contig 16282 bp, 17 predicted proteins | sample 9134181 | NCBI WGS metagenome assembly JAEEGH01 (sample SAMN16246544, study PRJNA631951) | gut metagenome | biome: gut microbiome; feature: rumen; material: DP-attached | host: Bos | place: Iran: Karaj | collected 2018-10
CATCATTCGACGAAGTGATTGATGCTTCGGGATGTTTCGTACTTCCCGGTCTGATTGATGATCATGTGCACTTTCGTGAGCCAGGCTTAACTGCCAAGGCCGATATCGATAGCGAGAGTAGGGCAGCCGCTGCAGGTGGCGTTACCACCTACTTTGACATGCCCAACTGCGTACCGCAGACTACCACCCTCGAGGCCCTCGACGAGAAGTTTAAGCTGGCAGCTCAGAAAAGTCACGTCAACTATAGTTTCTTTTTCGGTGCCACCAACAATAATGTCGATCTGTTTTCGCAGCTCGATGTGCATCGTATTCCTGGCATCAAGCTCTTCATGGGTAGTTCAACGGGTAACATGCTCGTAGATCGTCGTGAGGCGTTGGAAAAGATCTTCTCTACCGCCCAGATGCCTATCATGGTGCATTGTGAGGATACCGACATTATTAACCGCAATATGGCCGAGGCTAAGCGCCTGTATGGCGACGATCCTAAGGTAACCCATCACCCCGAGATTCGTAGCGTTGAGGCCTGCTATCAGAGCACCAAACTTGCTGTAGAGCTGGCCCTGAAGCACCATGCCCAGCTCCACATTGCCCACCTCACTACGGCTAAGGAGTTAGAGCTGTTGACTGATGGTGTCACTGCCGAAGTTACGCCTTCGCACCTCTACTTCTGCGATCGCGACTACAACGCTTTAGGCACGCGTATCAAGTGCAACCCAGCTATCAAGTCGGCAGCCGATCGCGATGCTCTGCGTCAGGCTGTGGCTGATGGACGTATCGCTGTGATTGGCACCGACCATGCTCCCCACCTGTTAGAACAGAAAGAGGGCGGTTGCTGTAAGGCTGCCAGCGGCATGCCCATGCTGCAGTTCTCGTTGGTAACCATGTTAGAGCTGGTTGATAAGGGTGTGCTCACCATCGAGCGTTTGGTTGAGCTGATGTGCCATCGCCCAGCCGATTTGTTCGGTGTGCGTAACCGTGGCTATCTGCGTGAAGGCTATCAGGCCGACATCGTGATTGTGCGTCCTAATGCCGCATGGACCGTAACCAAGGATGTGATTCAGAGCAAGTGTGGTTGGAGCCCGATGGAGAACCACACCTTCCTGTGGCGTGTGGAACAAACCCTTTGCAATGGTCATACCGTTTACAAGGATGGCGTTGTGGATACCAACTATATCGGTCAACCTGTAGAGTTTAGATGAAGATTACCTACCGCATATCCGAGCTGGTGCCCTATATCAACTGGGTGTACTACTACTTTGCCTGGCAGGTAAAGGAAGAGGCCGAGAAGCAGCGTATGCACGCCGAAGCCCTTGCCAAGCTGCAGGAGCTTGAAGCCCAGTATCAGGTGCATGCCGTGTTCGAGCTGTTCGACGCCCGTAGTCAGGATGATGATATCGAGATCTATCGCACCCAGCTGTGTCCCGATTGTGGCGTTAAGCATCCCGTGCGTGTAGCCGCCATCCCCTGTCTGCGCCAGCAGCAAGGCAATCCCCCGTTTATGTGCTTAGCCGATTTTATTTCGCCCAAGGCATCCAAACTTGGCTTGTTCGCCACTACCGTTGATATTGGCTTAGAGACCGATTTTGATGGCGATGTGTATCAGAAGATGCTCACACAGTTGCTAGCCGACCGATTGGCCGAAGCCGCTGCCGAGCGCCTGCACGAACAGGTACGCAAGGAGTATTGGGGCTATGCCAAGGATGAGAACCTGAGCATCGAGGATATGCTGATCGAGAAGTTTCAGGGTATCCGTCCCGCTGTGGGCTATCCCTCGTTGCCCGATACCAGTTTGAACTTCCTGTTGGATGAGATTCTGGATATGAAACAGATTGGCATCCGCTTAACCGAGAGTGGTGCCATGAAGCCCCATGCCAGTGTGAGTGGCATGATGATATCTAATCCAAAAGCCCGTTATTTTGCCATTGGTAAAATCGGCGAAGATCAGTTGCAGGATTACGCCCGCCGCCGCGCCGTCCCTGCCGAAGTTCTCCGTAAATGGCTAAATGTGTAATGTAAGCACCACAATCTCCCCTGTGGCACCAAAACGGAATGGAATCAATCCCCCTAAGCCTGCAGTCACAAACAGTGATTGACGGCCTTCCTCGTACCAGCCGTTAATCTCCTTGCCTGTTAACTTCATAGGCGCCCAACCAAACAGTGCAAACTGCATGTTGTGCGTATGTCCGCTCAGGGTCAGCTGTGCGCGCCCGTCGGGCAGTATCTTGCGTCGCCATCCACTCGGGTCGTGCTCCAGCATAATCACAAACGGTGTAGCTCCTTGCAATGCCTTTTTAACGTCGCCACGCTGTGGGAATCGCTTGCCGTCGCCATCATTGTCCATGCCAGCAATCGTCAGCGTATCGTTGCCACGTACGATGATGCTATGCTCGTTTTGCAGCACGTGCCAGCCCATGCGCTTCTCCAGGTCAATGGTTTCTTTGCAAGGCTGCGTGTCAAGTCCATCCTTTTGTAGCAAGTACTTATCGTAGTCATGATTGCCCAGCACGCTGTACACGCCGTCCTTCGCCTTCAGCTGGCTCAGTGTGCTCAGGTGTTCGGCTATCTCCTGCGGATCCATGTTCTGCAGGTCGCCAGTAAACACAATCATGTCGGGGTGCTGTGCGTTGATTGAGTCAACCGCCCGTTGCAGCAGCCACTCGTTCATGCCTGTGTAGCTGCCTACGTGCGCATCCGAGAAGAGTACAATCTTATAGCCGTCGAAAGCCTTCGGCAGCTCAGCTGATGTATATGTCTGGTGGTTCACCTCCAGCTTCTGGAAGCCGATAAACGTGCCGTACAGCGCTATATACCACACCACGGCAGCACCGGCCAATACCAGCTTCTGTCGGCGCTTATAGGCCCAGATGGTAACGGCAGTAAGTGCTATCAAAAATAGCACCGTGATGATGATAAAGCGGATGATAATCATTGATCGGGATTCTCTACAAAGCCCTGATATTTAGGGTCGAGTGCCGACATCACCGAGTCGTACGCCTGTCGCAGCGTAGCCTCTACGTTCTCAGGACCCTGTCCTACGGGGTAGATAGGCTCGTGTATGGTCAGCGTCATCGGGTGCCAGTTCACAAAGTTAAAGCCCTTCATGCGTGGCAGGATGTCGAACGATCCGTTGATGGTGAGTGGTACTACCGGCAACTGCAGTTCGTCGGCCAGTGCAAAGGCGCCCTTTCTGAATACGCCCATATGCCCGGTAAACGAGCGTGCACCCTCTGGGAATACCGTTACGCTGTAGCCCTCCTTCAGTATCTCACGTGCATCGTCGTAGGTCTTACGTATCTTGCTGGGTCCGCGCTTGTCCACAAATATCTGGTGACTTTTTTCGCACGCATAGCCTAAGAATGGCACCTTGCGCAGCGCCTGTTTCATCATCCACTTAAAGTTGCGGTTCAGATGTCCGTAAATCAGGAATATGTCGAACGAACCCTGATGGTTGGCCACAAACACGTAGCTCTGGTTCTTTTCCAGATGTTCGCGCCCCTCCACCTTTACCGGTATCAGAAACATCTTGAGGATGATTTTTCCCCACATATGGCCAGGCATGTAACCCCAGAAGTGGCCATTGCCTATGGTGGTACCAATGCCCACCTCGAGTGCTGTAATCATCGTCATCAGCACTATTCCCGGCAGACAAACAATAAACTGGTAGATTCTATATAGTATCTTAAGCATAATGTTCAATGTTCAATGTTCAATGGTCAATTTTCAATTTTCGGATACTTGCGCGTCCATCCGTCCCAGCGCAGTTTCATCACGCCAAAGAATGCCTCGCCGAATATACCACCGCTCATCTTGCTCACACCCTCCTGTCGGTTCACGAATATCACGCTCACCTCCTTGATCTTAAAGCCAATCTTGTAGGCAGTGTACTTCATTTCTATCTGGAAGGCATAGCCCTTAAAGCGAATCTTATCCAGTTCGATGGTCTGCAGTACGCGGCGCTTGTAGCACTTAAATCCTGCAGTGGTGTCGTGTACGTTAAAGCCCGTTACCAAGCGCACGTATTTCGATGCAAAGTAACTCATCAGCACACGTCCGATAGGCCAGTTCACCACGTTCACACCGCTCACGTAACGGCTACCGATAGCCACATCGTAGCCCTCGTCTTTGCAGGCTGCATACAGTCGTGGCAGGTCGTTCGGGTCGTGACTGAAGTCGGCGTCCATCTCAAATATGTATTCGTAGTCGCGCTCCAGTGCCCACTTAAATCCGGCAATGTAAGCCGTGCCCAGTCCCAGTTTGCCGCTACGCTCCACCAGGTGCAGCTGTCCGCCAAACTCGGTAGCCATCAGGCCACGCACGATGGCAGCCGTGCCATCAGGCGATCCATCGTCGATCACCAGTATATGGAAACTCTTCTCCAACCCGAATATCGCGCGAATAATCTTCTCGATATTCTCCTTCTCATTATAGGTTGGTATGATTACTATACTATCGCTTTGCTTCATACTTTCTTTATTAAATCGCTGCAAAGATAGTGCAAAATTTCGATTAAGCGAACAAAAATCAAAATAAATTGGGATTAATTATCTAAATAGTTGGTTGTTTCGCAATATTTGAGTACTTTTGCATTTCGTTTTTCAAATAAGGTAAAAGATTGTAGTATGAAAAAACATTTATTAGCAGTGAGCCTGTCATTACTGGCGATAGCAGCATGGGCTCAGGATGAGAACCAGTTTACAATTGATGCTCAGTTACGTACACGTGGTGAGTATAATAATGGTGCGGGTTATCCGCGCTATCAGTCGCAGCTGCCTGCTACTTTTATTAATGAGCGTGCACGCATGTCGATGGATTACGAACGTGGTATGTTGGAGCTGAAGCTGTCGGCACAGCACACCGGACTCTGGGGACAGGACGGTATGAACACAGCCAACGGAAGGATGACTATGAACGAGGCATGGGCTAAGTTGATGCCTACCAAGGAGTGGTTTGTAAAGATCGGACGTCAGCAGTTGGTTTACGACGATGAGCGCATTCTTGGTAGTTCCGACTGGGATGTAAACGGCAATTGGCACGATGCCTTGAAGGTGGGTTACGAAAAGGATAACAACAAGCTGCACCTGTTTGCTGCTGTTAACCGTAACAATACTAACAGTGGTAATTACTATCATGGGAATATGCCATATAAGGCTATGCAGGGTGCATGGTTCCATCACGATTTTGAGAAAGAGTCGTTAGGCGTATCGCTGCTGGTACTTAACACCGGTTTCGAGCAGGGTGAGCCAGGACATGGCCAGACAAAGTATATGCAGACCCTGGGTACTGATATCAACTACATGCCTGGTGCATGGCATCTGCATGGCGCATTCTATTATCAGACGGGGCGTAGTGCCGACGATTTGAAGGTGTCGAGTTGCATGGCAAGCTTCAAGGCTGCTTATCAGATCGATTCACAGTGGAAGTTGTCAGTAGGTATGGACTACCTGGAGGGCGAGAGCTATATCAGCGGTTCAAAAGATATGTATGGCAACGTTACGTTGAATAAGGAGCACAGCGACCGTACACGTGCCTTTAATCCTCTTTATGGTTCACACCACCTCTTCTATGGTTTGATGGACTATTTCTATGCCAACGAATTTGTTGGTGGTATTCAGCCTGGCCTGGGTGACTTGCAGGCTGGTGTCGATTACAAGGCTTCCACCAATACCAGCATGATGCTGAACTATCACTATTTTGCAACAGCATCTGATTGTCTCGACAAACGTGGTTTAGGTCACGAGTTAGATCTGCAGTTTACAACCAAATTGATGAAGGACGTTACTCTGCAGGCAGGTTACTCGTTTGTTAAGGGTACAGAATCTATGAACGTAGTAAAAGGCGGCAGTAACAAGGCTTGGCAGGACTGGGCCTGGATATCACTCAATATCACCCCACGCTTATTCACCACTAAGTGGTAATTACATATTTACAAAATAAAGCGGAGCACCTCTCTCGGTAGGGTTGCTCCGTTTTTTGTATGGTTATTATTGTTTTGTTTAATTGTCAAATGTAGAAGAGGTTGGTATTACCTTTTTGAAGTAATATCCTGGCCCATCAGCGGCCATGCCATAATCTATAATCAGCATACCACCATTAATCTCATCATGTTTTTAATTACTCTTTTCATTGCCTTTCTGAATTTATAGTTCTGCCTATATAATCAGAAAAGCCCCCAAATCTTGTATCCCCCCCCGCCAATATTTAACAATTGTTATAATTTTGTTTTGCAGAGGGTAGTGCTTAATCTATAATGGTTTGTGCCCAGAGGGGAATATCATCGGTGTAGCGTTTAAAGGGCTGTCCGTCAGTGGTGCGATAAAGCAGTTTAGGCAGTTGGTTGTCTACAGAATTGTCGTAAATGTAGGCTCGGTCAACGAAGGTGATGGCCTTTGCTGCATTGGCGAGTGACTTGTAGTAGCGAGTGATAATCTTAGAGATGGGTACTTCGTGACCGCCGTTCATATAACGCTGTGTGATGCGGGCTACATTGATGGCAGGGTCTGATGTGCAGACGTAAAATAGGCGAATGAAGAAACCTGCTTCCTTTGCCTTACGGAGGAACTCCAGCTTCTCTGGCGACGAGAAGACTGTCTCGAAGACAAAGTTTCGGCCTTGTTCCAAGCATTCGTAACGCTGGCGTGTGGCTTCCTCGGCAGCCTTCAACACGGCCTCGGGCGAATTCCAGTCGCCGAAGATTTCTTGCGCAATGTTATCGGGATTGATGTACAAACTATCTGCCGTCCACTCGTTTTCAAGCAACTGGGTAGTGGTAGTCGTCTTGCCCGACCCGTTGGGACCGGCAACAACGCAGAGTGTGGGTTTTATTTCTGTCATACCGCAGCCTTACTTTTCCATTCTTTGATTTCATCGGCTACGGCTTGCAGTCGTCTGCGCTTCTCTGCCTCAGCCTTTGCGTTCGACTCGCGGGCAGTCTGTGCCACCTTTTCCATTAGGGCCTGCAGCACCTCATCGGTAGGCTCCTCCGTGCTTGTCAGTTTGTAAGTGTCGATGCTCATATCTGCATATGTTTATACTTTCTGCGTGCAAAGATAGGATATGTTTCTGAATTGACCAAATATTTCATTGATTTATTTTGCTAAATAATCTCAAAGAAACGTGAACTCGTTAATAAGTTAGAATTCAAAATGCCCATAAACAGGGCGTTTCAAGAGATGAAACGTGAACTACTGGATATTATGTGATGAATGTTTTGAATGTGCTATTTTATACATTAACTTTGCAGGTGGTTATAGAAACCATTATTACTCACAAAAAACAGCAAATGTATGAATCAACAACAACCAGCAAACAGATTATTACGGTAGGGCGTCACCTTTAAGGGTGGCGCCCTTCTTAGGGTTTCTTTTATTTTGAATGAATAATAACTAATTATCTTAACAGAATTATGAAAACTATTATTGATGCAACCATGCGTCTAACAGAGCATTTTACGCTGGGCGAGATGTGTTACTCGCGAACAGCCGATGACAAACAGATTCCTAACATCCCACTAAAGCAGCACATTACGGCGCTGCAGAACTTGTGCGTGCGCTGTCTGGAGCCCGTGCGCCAGCAGCTGGGACTGCCCATTAAGGTTAACAGTGGCTACCGCTGTCAGCTGCTTAACCAGATGGTGGGCGGTGTGTCCACCTCGCAGCACCTGAAGGGCGAGGCAGCCGACATTACCATCCCCCGTAAGCATCGTCCGTTCGGTCACCCTACGGACGAGCAAACGGCGCGCCTGATACTAAAGTACGCCGAGCAGTTTGCCGACTATGATCAGCTGATCCTGGAGCACAGCGGCACTACATGGTGGATACACATCAGCTGCCGCATCAACTATCGACTTAACCGCCACCAAGTAATAAAAAATGAAGAATAAAGGTTTTATAAAGTTATACCGCAGTATGCTGTCGAAGCCTGAGATGACCGACCTTGTTAACGAACAGGGTGCGGTTGGCTTCGGCGTGTACATGATGATAGTGCTGTATCTTTCGCAGTGTGATGATAATGAAGGGATGTTCACTAATGGACAGCTCCAGGCCTTTGCTGCCCAGGCCAAAACTACCCGTAAGAAAGTGCGCCATATCATCGAGGATTACGGTCTGTTTGAGATACGTGGAAACCGATTTAAAATCGCAACAGAATCGGAAGAAAGTCACAACAAAACCGAAACTAAATCGCCACACTCACATGCGCGTAAAGATATGTACGCAGGCGAAGATATAGAAATAGATATAGAAAAAGAAAAAAAAGAAAAGTGCGTGCCCCGTAAAGGCACGCACTCCGAGTTTGAAACCCTGCGCGCGGGCCGGCGATACGCCTCGCACGGTCAGCCGCTCCCCGCCGATGCACCGCCACAGCGCCGACGTAACGACATGTACAGTTACATCCGCCACGACTGGGTGCCGGCCGAGGAGTTTGAAAAGAGCGCCGAGATGATAGTGTTTCACCAACTGTTTAACGACGATACTGTATGATTGAGATAGACGGAAAATACTTTGTGCTTGAGGACGACGACCTGAAAGGCGGCAACAAGGTGAACAGGCAGCATGACACCAAGAACGTGTGGCGATGCCGATGCCCACTTTGCAGCGACAGCCGACAGTTGGAGCACCGCATGCAGAAATGCGTGGCGGTATATCCCGACGAGGGCTGGGCCTACTGTCATAACTGCGGCGCCTGGTTCTGGACCAAGGCTTACTACGACAAGGAGATAGCTCCCAAACGCGGACGTAAGAGCGACAAGAACGAACAGAAGGCCATAGACATCAGTCTGCTGCGCGACGACTACCCGCAGGAACTCATCGATTACTTTGAGCAGGATCGTAAGCTGTCAATCGACATGGTGCGCCGCTTGGGCATCAAGTGGATACCACGAACTATCGACGGCAAGGAGGAAATCATGATTGCCTATCCCACCTTCGACGGAGCCAAGTGTATCAACGTGCATTATCGCGCCCTGCACAAGGAAAAAGGATTCTCGCAGGAGGCTGGCTGCGACCCGATACCCTGGAATGTGAACTCGGTGGTAGGGCACGACACGATGATCATCACCGAGGGCCGTATGGATGCCCTGGCCTGCATACAGGCTGGCTACGAAGCGGTGATATCGCTGGGCAACGGGGCAAAAACACGTACCGAACTGTTCGACGGATTCCGCCACACGCTCTTTGCACAGGTAAAGACGGTGATCATAGCTGTTGACAACGACGAGGCGGGTAATACTGCACGCGACAACCTGCTGAAGTACTTCGGCGCAGCCCGTTGCCGTGTGGTACACTGGCGCGATTGCAAGGATGCCAACGACATGCTGCGACAAGGTGGCGTGGAGGCCGTACGTGCCTGCATAGAGGCGGCCGAGCAGTCGGAGATAACAGGTCAGATAGTTGCCGACGAGTGGGAGCAGGGCGTGCACTGGTACTACGACCAGGGGAGCATACCCGAGGGGCTTACCATCGATCTGGAACAGTTGGCCGCCCTGGAGAAACTGGAGAAGGGCTACTTTGGTGTTACATCAGGATTCCCCGGTAGTGGCAAAAGCACCTTTACATTATTCAAGTGTCTGTCGCTGGCAGTAGAACATGGTTGGCGCATGTGTCTGTACTCGCCCGAGAAGTTCCCCTACAAACTGCTGTTTCACGAGCTGGCCACCATGCTGATAGGTCGCAAGCTGACACGCGAGCTGGTGGATGAGCGAACCTTTACCGAGGCGATGCAGTTTTTGCGTAATCACTTTTATATTGTTGATGCCAACCGCTGTAAGGGTATCGACGATATATTGGAAACAGCCCGGCAGATAAACCTGCGCTATGGCATCGACATGACGCTGATCGACCCGGCCAACTGGATTGATCAGACACAGGCCAAAGGGGGCGACCCGCTGGAGCGTGCCAACTATGTGATTGGGCAGGTGGTTGACTTTGCCCAGGTTGAAAACCAGCTTACCTGGATGGTGGCTCACCCGCGAAAGCCGCCGTTGGTAAAGGATGGTAAGCAGTATGTGCCCGAGATGTGGGACATTGCTGGTACCAGCGATTATGCCAATAAGGCTACGTGGGTTGAAATCCTGGAGCGCGATTTCTCGCAGAAGCGAACCATTATCCACATTAAGAAGGTGCGATTCGGACATCTGGGTCAGGTGGGGGAGTGTTGTGTGCGGATGGACGAGGAGAACCACCGTTTTGTAGGCTTTAAGGCGGAAGAGGCCAATGGGGGTGTGGTAAGGTATGAGTTCCTGCCTTCTGATAAGTCGAACTGGTTGATCTCCAAGGCTGTACAAAAAGGTATTGATTGGCAAAATGACTGACGAAACCATTACATGTACGCGTTGCGGGCAAACGTTGCCGCGCAGCAAATTAGAACGCATGAAGACGGGCACGTACCGTCGGGTGTGTAACCACTGCAAGTGGCTCTACTACGTAAAGCCCAGTCGTGATCGGCGCATCCTTCGCGACCTTGAGGCCCGTCACCATCACAACGAAAAGTAGCTTTTCGCCCAATGAAAAGTAGCTTTTCGCCAAAGGGGAGTTAACTCCTCACTCATCAAAAAGTAGCTTTTTGTCCATCGAAAAGCTACTTTTTATAACAAAGCAGAGAGCCATGCCCCCAGCTCGGGGGTTCCCCTGCTGGGTCACAACCACCTTAGTCCTCCTTGTCCTAAGGAGGATCTCGCCTTTCTCGTGTATCTACAACCTATCCAATCTGGAAACTATAAGTTCTTCATACGCTTGTTTCTGGTCATCACTGAGGAAGGAATCTTTTATAAGCTGTTGCCATTTGGGAAACACCTTATGAAGCCCTGCGACGAGACGCTGTACTACATTTTCTTCCAGTCCCATTGTCTTTGCAGCATTAAGAAAGTCTGCCAAACGGAGTTTCGCTTTCTTTCCCACAAGAGAAAGTGCCAATTCCTCCTTGTCCTTCGGATTGGCAATGGCGACATTGAGGAGGTCATAAGCAGGAGTGAGTTGATAGCCCTCAGAAGGACGATAGAGCGAGAAGTTCTTCAGGTGCATATCGTTGTTGCCTGTGACAAAACAGAAGAGTAGTAACTGCATGTAATTCGTAAGGTCGAGTTTTGGAGTGTTGCTGTACTGCAAGATTGTCTTTGCTATCTGCTCATGCGATCCTTTGTACTTATACTCCGTAGGGTGTAGCGTGAGTTGGCACATATCCTCCATGTCTATCTTCTCGCCATTTTCTTGGCGGTCAATACGCTTTGTGATGTACCCAAGTTTTCCATCTGCCAAACGAATAAGGCTATGAGGCACCACACTAATCTTTGCAGCTTCCGCAAGGTGCATCGTTAAGTCCTCATTTTCGGGCAACTGCACGTAACTCTCCGTTTGTGGCTTGAAGATATAATCTCCCCAAAGTCCTACGATAGTCAGTCGGCTGCAGCCATCGTGCTTGTCGAGGTTCAGAGACAATTTGGGTTGAACGCCTGTCAGAGATGTTTGAGCACGAATTACCTGCTCGGCTAATTGGTCGAGCTCTTCATGTTTGTACTCCAGCAAGGGCACTTCCTTTGTTCCAAAGAATTTTCGGGCACATCTTGGATGAAAGTCTTTCTGACCTTCTTCCAATTCCTTATAACAGTATAGACATTTATACATTGTCGCCTCCTTCCTTATTTATAGGCACAACACTGACAGAACCGATACACTCCTTACAGCATAACAATAATAGCGACATACGGTCAAGAATACTGATGTCAGTATTGCGAAGTGCCACATCAAGCAGCCATCCTTCAGGTATCAAACCATCAAAGAACGGGAATAGTACAGGACTTACGAATGTTTCCGTTTGTAATGGGAGTGTCAGACTTACAGGTTGCGCATCTCCACGTTTGAGGTACGCTTCATCATAACAGAAACGGTATTCGCCACCATCTTCTGTCAAGATGCCAGCAAGGACATTCTTTCGATAAATCTCTGCTTGTCTCATTGCCTTTTGGTTGCTGTAAGTTCGTAGTTAAACAAATCAAGTAGCTGGTTGACCTTATCCATTCTTAACGTCGGCTTTCCCTGTTCCAGATTGCGTACAAAGCACAAGCCTACGCCAGACTTCATAGCCAGATCTTCTTGCGTAAGGCCATATTCCTTGCGCAAATCCTTTACCACCTTTGATAACTTTGTCTTTTCCATATAAATTATATTCTTTCGAATGCAAAATTACAACATTATTTGCAAATTACATGCTTTCTGATATAAAAAGTGTGATATTTAACTTTTTTATATGCTTTCTACTATAGTTTTACGTTTTTTTCGGTGTTAACAGAGGATTTGAGTATCACAGCTTTTCACAGGGACGGTCCTGAAGTAAATCTAGAAAGTGATCAAATCGGCAATCAGAAGATGGGTGCATTCCTGATGATGCTCGACTACAAGGTGCGTAACGACGATACCGACATCCATCAGATACGCATCACCGCCGAGAACACCAAACACCACGAGAAAGGCGAAAACCTTTGCTACTACCAATCCGCATTTTAAGTAATTGTTTCCGGCCTCTGAGCTCAGGACGTTTTTGCACGTTTTTTACTCCCAAATTCGCTAAAAACGCGAATTTGAGAATAAATTTCTATAAAAATCGCCGTTATTTGAGGAAAATGTTTGGTTGAACAAAATAAAAAAGCTATATTTGCAACAAATTTATGCTGGTATTCATAAAATAAACGAAGATGGCTACAAAAATACAGCAAATATTAGAGACGGCGCCCAATGAATCGGTCTTGTTCGGTTCGTGGCTTTCAAGTCATGGATTGGATGCTCGTGGTCAGTATGCTTATATGAAAAGCGGATGGCTTGACCGTATATCGAAGGGGGTTTATAAGATACACGGGACAGAACCAAGCCTATTTGCTGCTGTATCGTCATACAACACGCAACTTAGTAAGAGTTGTGTTGTAGGTGCATATACAGCTTTGGAACTCCGCGGATACTCCCATTACTTGTCAATGGGGAAGCCTAAGGCTTATCTTTTTACTGACAAAAGTAATAAGTTGCCTTCGTGGTTACTAAAAGAGGAGTGGGATATGACTATAAAATACATGACTACATCTTTTCTGGGTGATGAGCTGTTGGGAGTAGAAGTCATGACTATCAATCAACATGATTTGCTTGTGTCATCTCCAGAGCGTGCTATGTTGGAGTGTCTGAACTTGCCGGATGCATCTTCATCTTTGCTCGATATCTATTATGTCATGGAGGGCTTGACTACATTACGTCCCAAGATGGTTCAGACATTATTGGAGGCATGCACCTCTCAGAAAGTGAAACGCCTGTTCCTCTATATGGCAGAAAAGGCTGGTCACTCCTGGTATAAGGCTTTGAAACAGGAAAATGTCAATCTTGGCACATCTAGGTTTATGATAACGTCAACAGGAAAGTACATCAATAAGTATAATATGACAATCTCAAAAGAACTTGCAGAATATGAATGATATAAGATCAAATGTTTATGCGCAGAAGGTTGAGTTGCTACTCCGTCTCATTCCGATTGTGATGGAAGAGGATGTGTTTGCCATACATGGTGGCACCGCCATCAATCTGTTCTTGAAGGATTTGCCTCGTTATTCTGTAGATATTGATTTGACCTATATTCCATTGGCTGACCGTCAGACAAGTTTGGACGACATCAATATGCATCTGAAAGCCATCGCTGAAAAGGCAAAGAAAGCATTCAAAGGAATGCATATTGTTCCCAATTTCAATACTTGCAAACTGTTGTGCGAGTATCGGGGCAAACAGGTGAAGATTGAGGTCAATCAAACCAAGAGAGGAATAGTAGGCGGTGCTGTCCAAACTATACCATTGAGTGAGAAGGCTCAGGAAGAGTTTTCTCTCTTTTGTGAGGCAAATGTTGTACCCCTAACTCTATTGTATGGTGGCAAGATCGCAGCAGCGTTATCACGTCAGCATCCTCGTGATCTGTTTGATGTGAAGTATATGGATATTCCATTGAGTGAATGCCGAGAGGGACTCATCTTCTGTTTGCTTGGCAGCGATAGACCCATCCATGAGTCTTTTGCCCCAAGCATGATTGACCAGCGAGAAGCAATGGAAAACCAGTTTGCAGGTATGACGGATGTTCCTTTTACATACGAAGAGTTTGAAGAAACTCGTGCAAAACTCATTAATGATGTAAAGTTGTTGATGACAGAATCGGATAAGAAGTTCCTGATTAGTTTCGAATCTGGACAACCAGAATGGGAAGGATATGAGTTTGAATATTTCAAGGATTACCCATCTGTACAATGGAAGTTGCTTAATTTGAAGAAGCTTGCCAAGCAAAATCCGCAGAAGTTGCGAGAGGAGGTGGAGTATTTAAAAGGTGCTTTTTAGTGTATTATGTAGTAGATAATAACCTGTTGGATGAATTAAAATAATGCATACTTAACTTGCCCTATAGGCCTGTGATTGTCTGACACAAATGCCTTTTCATCTACGTTATTCGTATTTTGGCTAACTCGATAAGTCCGATTTGTTTGGAATCGGGTGAAAAATATTGTATCTTTGCCATCGCAAACAAGAAGTTGCGATGGCGAGTGAAGGCTGCGGCTCAGCATAGCTCGAGCGAGCTCGGCTCTGCATTCACCTTGCACTTCGCTTGCAAGTGCAATGAGGCGATTGCTGCAAGGTGGGAAAGTCCCATTCTGAAGTAGTAGGAAACCACCCCGAAGCCAGGGGTATAAAGAAAGGAGGAGCGATATGTCTGTATTTTTCAGATTGTCGAAAGTAACGTCGCCTAAGGCTAAAGGTTACGGCAAGTGGTACCCACGAGCCGTGATTACCCAGACCGTGGATACGGAGCAGCTGGCCACTATCATGCAGCGTAACTGTACCTTGAAAAAGGCCGATATCGTGGCTGTGATCAGTGAGCTCATCGAGACGATGGCCGACCAGTTACAGGATTCTAAGCGCGTAAAGCTGAACGGCTTTGGCTCGTTTAAGATCGGTATCCGTGGCGAGGGCGCTGACAGCGCAGCCGACTTCAGCGTGAGCAAGAACATCAAGGGCTTGCACGTGCTGTTCCAGCCCGAGGTGAAGAAGGACGGAAGCGGTGTGATGCAGAAGACCTTTATTACCGGTTGCAGTGTGCAGGAGGCGCCAAAGAACGATGTCGACACCACTAAGCCCGCTAACAGCGGTAGTAACAGCGGCAGCAACAGTGGTAGTACTGGCGGCAACAGTGGCAGCACTGGCGGCAACACCGGTGGCAACACCCAGCCAGGCAGTGGCGGTAGCGACATGAATTAAGCACGGATGCCTGGCCGTGCCAATGTAAAACGATTAATTAAAGGAAAGGAGGAATTATGTTGAAGAACTGGAAGACAATCGCGAAGATTGTGGTGGCAGTGATCACCGCCTTGTTAGGTGCGGTAGGTGCAACTGCCGCAGGCGTACAAATCGTGTGAAATGAAAGCGGTGCAACTCTCACGAGCTGCACCGTTTGCCCTTTTATAAGGGTGAATTTAGTTGTTAGCAGGTTTATTTCGTTATACGGAGTACAGGCGCAATCTTATTGCAGGGCTTGGGAAGGTTTACTACCAGTCCCTCGGCTGTCTGGCTAGCTTTCAGCTTGCCATAGCCTAACAGATAAACGCTCGTGATTGATTTCTTGAAATCCTTATTGCCCTTGGCCAGCGACTTGATGACCAGACGGCCGTCCTGAGGCCAGCCCATAGCGGTGGCATACAGGTGTCTCTTGGTCTGGTTAAAGCGGATGTCGCGGTAGTCCATACCGTTGTACTGGCCCTCGTTAAAGCCCTGGGCGTTGATGGCAATGGCCTTCTCGGCTACAGGACCCTCGCCGAACTTAACCCAAGGACGGGTGCCGAAGATGCTCTCGCCGTTGGGTGTCATCCAAGCCTCGAGCTCATCGAGGAACTGCGAGGCCTTCTCATCATAGGTGCCATCGGCACGCAGGGGGATATTGAGCAGCAGGTTACCATTCTTGGATACGATGTCGACCAGCTGTTTTACCATGTTCTCGGATGTGCGGTAGCCGTGCTTGTAGGTGCTGGTGTTATAATGCCAGTCGCCAATGCAGTTGCAGGTTTGCCAGGGCTCGGCGATAATCTGGTTGGGGGCACCACGCTCCACATCCCAGGTGAGAGCCTTCTTCTGCTCCTCGCTCAGTATCTTACCAAACACCACGCTACGTGGATTCTTGTTATACATGTGGGTGGCAATCTTCAGTCCGCAGTCGCTGATGGGATAGAAGGGCAGCACCGTTACATCGAAGTAGATGAGATCGGGAGTATAGCGGTTGATGGCAT
>JAEEGH010015884.1_pt1 | contig 16280 bp, 11 predicted proteins | sample 9134181 | NCBI WGS metagenome assembly JAEEGH01 (sample SAMN16246544, study PRJNA631951) | gut metagenome | biome: gut microbiome; feature: rumen; material: DP-attached | host: Bos | place: Iran: Karaj | collected 2018-10
AAGTTGAACGATATTTAATCAAAGGATAAGGTGTGCGAGGAGTTTCAAAACAATACTCGCGGTTGGCATCATCAAAGTGTCCAAACTTCATAATAATCTCCTGTATGAGTTTTGAGATAGCGAAAACGTTGTAGTAAAAAGTATATCGTATGAATAAAATTTATGCAATGAATTTTAGCAAAGCTTTACAACAGTACCGCCATGAATCAGACGTCCTGTTACCATTTCTTTTTTAGGAACAAAGCTTTCCGGATTTTCAATTTTGTCCAGCAGGGCTTCTGCCATTGTTCGTCCAATTATTTCACCGTTCTGTTCGTAGGTTGTGAGCGGAGGAATCATCATTGAAGTGAGCTTAATGCCATCATAACCAACAATACTTATATCTTTTCCCGGAACAATTCCGTGGCTGTTCAATTCACGAATTCCTCCGAGCGCCGCATAATCATCCGGATAAAAAATACAGGTCGGTGGCTCCGGCAAGGATATCAAAACCTCAGTTGCAGCAGAGCTTGTTACCGGGTCGTGATACAAACCTTCGGCAAAGTATTCAGAAGGAGTTTCTATTCCATGTTTTTTGCAGATATTTTTGAATGCCTCGACACGCTGTTCTGTTACCCAGGTCTTTTCACCGTGAATCATTGCAATCTTTTTATGGCCCTGAGAAATTACGTATTCCAGCAGTTCATCTATTCCGGCCGAATAATCACTCATTACCGCAGAATGATCCATATCATAGAAATAATCGAGAGAAACCGTAGGAATCTCACTCTGAACAAGCTGCTTTACCCCCGAAGAAGTATAATCGCAGGAAAGAATTGCAACTCCATCATAATTACGGGCAAGTGCATGTGCATAATAATCATAGTTCTTAGTTGAGTCGCCGCTTACAAAGGTCATCTCATAACCTTTACTGAAGGCAACCTTCTGAATACCACTGATAATTGTTGCAAAGTACTGATGCTGAAAACCAGCACCAGTTTTATCTTCAAAAATTACACCAATATCATAAGTGCGGTTTGTACGTAAACTTCGTGCAGCTATATTCGGATGATACCCCATTTCACGAGCTTTCTTTTGTATAAAATCTGTTGTCTCAAAACTAATTTCAGGACTCCCCTTCAGGGCTTTACTTACTGTTGAAAATGAGACATTACATTCTCTGGCGATATCCTTAAGCGTAACCAAAATCCACGCCTCCACTAAAACGTTGTAGTTAATATAATACACCCATTTGGTTTATTTACGCAAACGTTTTCGATTATTTATAACTTTCATTAAATGTATAGAAGTCTAAATTGGTTGTACAAATATATTTATCTTAAAAAAAGCTATTATGTAAAAAGAATTTATTATATATAATGCTCTTGCATTTAAATATTAAATTGTGTACAATCGGTTCTAATTGTACACAATTTAAAAGTCACTGAGAGAGAGTAGAACGACATTTTTTCTGGAGAAAAAAAATGAAAAGAAATGGATCCGTTTCGGTTCGAGTGATTAGTTTAATTGTAGTAGGAATGCTTGTTTATTCCATTGCATTATTTACTGTTATTAACAATCAGATTATCAAGGGATTTGAAGGTTATATAGAAAAATCTCTTGTATATGATAGCAAAGGCGTTCAGGATTATATTGATGAAGTAACCGCCGATCTCCAGCGATCTACTACCAGCCTTAAAGAAGCTTTCTATAATGATTATGAACAGAGAGGATTTGCCCCCCGCTTTGTAAACGATATTTGTCACAACATAATTAAATATTTTGATGCAGAAGGTGCAATCATTGTTGATTCAACCGGTAAGAAAATAACAACTACAAGTCTTGGATCTGTTGATTTTACCCGTTTTATTAAACGTGCAGTTGCAGGCGAAGAAGTTGCTTCTACATTTATTGATGGAAAACACCTTTATGCTGTTGTTGCCTCACCTCTCACTGTAAACGGAAACATAGTTGGTGCAACTGTAACAAAACAGCGCATTACAAATGATAAGTTTGTTGCAAAAATCGCAGCTCTTTATGATGTTGAAGCAGAATATTTCTCTGGTTATAAACGTGTTTATTCTACTTACACTCTTATGACAGGAAGTGAAATTCAGAATAAAGAAGCAATTGACAGCGTTCTTAAGGGAACTCCTGTTCTTGGAACCGTAAATGTTAAAGGCGATAATTACATTGCTTACTACTTCCCTATTAAAGACGCAGAAGGAAATGTTCTTACATCCTTCTATATTGGTAAACCTGTAAGTGATGCTTATGACATTGCAAAAAAGATTATCGTTCCATTACTGTTAATTACTGCAGGAATTACTATTGTTCTGGTTATTCTTTTGATTATAGTGTTATATAGAACAGTTCTCAAAAAAGTTAAGTTTGTAGGAAAATCTATAAAGACTCTTTCTTCTGGAAATGCAGACCTTACAATTCGTGTACCGGTAAAAGGAAACGATGAATTCAGTGAACTTGGCTCTGACGTTAATACCTTTATTGATCTTTTACAAGGTCTTGTAAAGAAGCTTAATGGAGCACAGACTGCTCTTGAACAGATTGGTGCAGAACTCGGAATAAACTCTCAGGAAACTGCAAGTGCAACAACTGAGATTCTTGCAAATATCAATAGTGTAAGAATGCAGGCAGAAACTCAGTCTGCTGCTGTTACAGAAACTTCAAACGTACTTGAGAACTCAAGAGCACATGTAAGTGAACTTGTTGATTTAGTAAATAATCAGGTAGCTGGTATTTCTCAGGCTTCTGCTGCTATTGAAGAGATGATCAGTAATATTGCAGCAGTTTCTAATTCAGTAAAACTGATGTCTGAAAGCTTTAAGATTCTCGGCTCAAATGTAGGCGACGGAAACCAGAAACTTGAAAACGTAGGTGCCCGTGTAAATCAGATGGCTGCACAGTCAAAGATGCTTATTCAGGCAAACAATATGATTGCACAGGTTGCATCTCAGACTAACCTTCTTGCCATGAACGCTGCAATTGAGGCTGCTCATGCCGGTGAAGCTGGTCGCGGATTCAGTGTTGTTGCTGATGAAATCCGTAAGCTTGCAGAAACAAGTGCAACTCAGTCAAAGAATATTTATAACGAACTTAAAGAAATCTCTGGTTCTATTGATGATGTAGTTGGGCTTTCACATGAAGCTCAGAACTCATTTGAAGCAATTGTAAATCAGCTTAATGTAACAGATTCAATTATGAATCAGATTGATAACGCAATGACTGAACAGAGCGCTGCTTCAACTCAGATTCTTGAAGCCCTTGCAGATATGAGAGGCCAGTCGGTTTCTGTAAATGAAAAGTCTGTAAATCTTCGTAAGGGTATTGAAGATGTTCAGAATAACATGAGTGTAGTATCTCAGGTTTCTGATGTGATTCTTGGAAGCATGGATGAAATGGCAGCTGGTTCACAGCAAATTACCACTTCATCACAAAGTGTTTCAGATCTGGCACAGAATACACGCGAAAACATCGAAGTGATGGATTCTCTTCTGCGCCAGTTTACAGCTTAGTTTATATTACCAAACTGTAAGATTTGCGTAACCGCTGCTCTGGTAACCTTCAACTTCCATAATCTGGTAGTCCCACTGGTTACCAAGCTGCATTCCACATCTTGCCCATGCATTGAAGTGGTTTGCAGTTGTAATGGTATTGTTCTGTCCCTGAGGACGTTTCTGTTGTCTTACACTCCAGTACTGATCAAAGGTTGCATTACCAATGATAGAAGGCTGGTTGTAACGGGTTGTCTTGTAGATATCATACCAAGCACCGTCTGTATATACATTTCCCATGTACTGACCTGTTGGGCGATAGTTACCCCAGGTATCAACGATGTAGTACTCTACAAGTTTACTTCCCTTAGTCCAACCATATGCTGCAAGGTAGCCGTTTCCAGAAGGATTCCATGCACCTGCATTGTAGTTGATGTTTCTGTAAGAACCCTGATTCCAGCCTTTACCAGCTGTAAAGTTTCCGCAGTTCTGCCACCATACAGAATAGTTTCCTCCGTCTCCCAGAGTCATCTGTACGTTTCCGCCACCATCTGTCCAGAACGAATAATACATTCCGCCATTCCAGCCTGTACTATTCCAACTGACTGTAGCAGCTCTCGAAGCATTTGATGCTTCTGAGTCAGTGATTACATCGCCAGCTGCATTGTTACAGCTGGTGAGACACAGCATTCCTAATACTGCCGCTACAGCAGTTATTAAAATACACTTTTTCATTGGATTTCTCCTAAGAAGTTTTTTTTCTGAACATTTATCTGCAGATATAAAGTTCCTATACCATTTATTATGAGGTATAATTCTGAAAATGGTATAGGAATGTTTTCTTAAGAGATTTCCCCAATCGGAGATTTCCACTATGGCATGAACTTTATAGAAGAAACGGTTCCAGAACCAGAAATTATAAGTCCTTTTGCTTTCCATGCAGCTGCATCACTTGCTGTAATAATGTAATATAGTTCTTTTCCAGAGACATGTATATTTTCTCCACCGGCATTTCCGTTTAAGAAATCACCAGTGTTATAATTTGTTTTCCAGTCAGAACTTGTCAGACGTAAGAGTGCACCACCATTATCAAAAGATACCTTAAGAATAGAGCCCTCTTTAGCGTCAGCAAAAAGTGAAGCAGCCGGTATATATTCACTCTTCCAGTTCATAGTCTTTTTTTCATTGCTGATGGTTATTGCTTTTTTTTCATTCCAGCCGATAGTAACTGGAGTAGGAGGAATGTATTCAGGAATTTTATAACCTTTCACACCAACAGTATCCATCATAGCTTTTATGATTGAAGGAAAATACCACTTTCCAGATTTTCTATCCAGCCAGCCATGATGCTCGCCATTAAAACCACCTTTTACATTTTCATTGCCATCTGCATCAGAAACCATATTATCCCAAATAACGATTGGAATACCAGCTTCTTTTGCTTTTCCAAAATAGTATTTAGTCCATTTTATGCGTTCTGCAGTATTGTTTTTATTTGAAGCACTAGCCTCACCCATTACAACCCCGATTCCTTTATCTGTGTAATTTGCTTTCAGGTATGAAAAATTAAAATCAAGGGTAGACTGATCATCAATACCAAATATAGAATCAGAATTAGCCATTGCGAAGTTATATGGCGAATATGCATGGGTTGAAAGAATCAATTTATCTGATGCTGTATCTGTCGGAAACTTATAAGATGATAGCATAACCGGGTGAGTTCCAGTGGCAGCATAAGCTGGAACCATAATAAAGCGCTTTGAATTATTTCCACCTGTTGCACGAATTGCGGCAATACATACGTTTTCATACTCTGTGATTACTGCGCTATATTTTTTTGCTGTTGGAGCATCATCTATATTCCATTCAAGATTTGTACTTATTGCACGAGGTTCGTTTAAAACCTCAAAAATCAGTTTGTCGCCATAACCATTATTAAATGTAGTCGCGATCTGTCTCCAGACACTTTCAAGATATTTCTTTGAAGCAATTTTTATAGACTCATTATCAGGTGAAACGGCAAATCCAAATAAACCGGCCCCTTTTCCAAGTTTTCCTGCTTCCTGATTATCATGATGAACATTCAGTATGACATATAAATCTTCTTCTATAGCCCAGTCAACAATCTGCTTTACGCGAGCCATCCATTCTGAATCAATTGTGTAATTTGTTGTATTTGTAAGATGATTATGCCAGCTTACCGGAATTCGAATTGTTTTAAAACCGGCCTCTGCTACAGCCTTTATCATTGCTTTTGTAGTACGAGGCATGCCCCAGCTTGTCTCTTCGGCTAAACCAGAATTATTAGAAGTAGTATTACTGGCATCAAGTGTATTTCCAAGATTCCATCCGACAACAAGTTTTCTTGCAAATTCAATACTAGAAACCTGACTTATTGAAACCGCAGACTTCTCTCTAGAATCACAGCTACCATAAACTGGCAGTAAAAGAACGACAAATAATAAAAAGACTTTTTTAAACTTAATAAGGTTAGTAATCATTTTAGCCTCCTAAGTTTGATCTTGTATAATCTTACTAATAAAAACTATAACACAAATATCAGATAAATCTATTAAAAAACGTTTTATATGATTAGAAAAAGGTGGTTAAAAAGAAAAACCGTGCCCTTTTAAGAGCACGGTTTTAATATACGACCTGTAAAAACTACAGAAGAGGCTTCATTGCTGTCATGTAAGCGCGGAGTTTGCGGCCAACAACCTCGATTGGGTGTTCGCGGATTTCTGCGTTTACTGCAACGAGTTCTGCGTTGTTTACAGCGTTGTCTTTTGCATCAAGTCCCTTACCAATAACGTCTGTGTGGAGTTTTGGCATAAGGTCTTTTGCCATCATTGGAGCTGCAACGCGGCTGAAGAGGTAACATCCGTACTCTGCTGTATCAGAAATTACGCGGTTCATTTCGTAAAGACGTTTGCGATCAATGAGGTTTGCAATAAGAGGAACTTCGTGGAGTGATTCGTAGTAAGCTGATTCAGGCTTAATTCCAGCATCAACCATAGTTTCGAATGCAAGTTCACAACCAGCTTTTACCATAGCAACCATCAAAATACCCTTGTCAAAGTATTCCTGTTCTGTGATTTCATCACTAGCTTCTGCGTTCTTCTCGAATGCAAGTTTACCTGTATCTTCACGCCAAGCGAGCAAATCTTTGTCACCAGCAGCCCAATCTTCCATCATAGTAGAAGAGAACTTACCGCTGATGATATCATCCATGTGCTTCTGATAGAGAGGAGCAAGGAGCTTCTTAATATCTTTAGAAAGCTGATTAGCCTTAATTTTTGCAGGGTTAGAAAGGCGGTCCATCATATTTGTGATTCCACCCCATTTGAGAGCCTCACAAATTGCGTTCCATCCGTGCATAAGGAATTTAGTTGCATATTCAGGAGAAATGCCTTCTTCAATCATCTTGTCGTAGCAAACGATTGTACCAGCCTGGAGCATACCACAGAGAATTGTCTGCTCGCCCATAAGGTCAGATTTAACTTCTGCAACAAATGAAGATTCAAGAACACCAGCCTTTGAACCACCCATACCAACAGCGAGAGCCTTAGCATAAGCCCAGCCCTTTCCTTCAGGGTCGTTTACAGGGTGAACGGCGATAAGATCTGGTACACCAAATCCGCGCTGGAATTCGTGCCAAACTTCTGTACCTGGTCCTTTTGGTGCACACATTACAACAGTGATATCAGGGCGAATCTGCATTCCCTCTTCAATCATATTAAATCCGTGTGAATACCAGAGAGCAGAGCCCTTCTTCATTTTTGACATAACTTCTGTAATTACAGGAGTGTGCTGTTTATCTGGAGTGAGGTTTCCAACAAGGTCAGCAGTTGGAATCATCTCATCATAAGTTCCCACTTTAAATCCGTTTTCAGTTGCATTCTTCCAAGACTGGCGCTTTTCTGTAATTGCACTTTCACGAAGTGCATAACTGACATCAAGACCAGAATCGCGAAGACACATACCCTGGTTCAAACCCTGAGCACCACAGCCGACGATTACAATTTTCTTTCCTTTAAGTGCGTTAACTCCGTCAGCAAATTCTTCTTTAGCCATAGAGCGGCAGTGACCGAGCTGAAGACGTGCCTCTCTCCATGGAATTGAATTAAAATAGTTGTTTCCCATAACAAAACCTCTGAAAACTTATAAAGATTTAATATTTTAAGTATAATTAAAACTCTTGATTGAGTAAAGATGTTATAATTTTCTTCATAAGCTCAGAATCCTTTTTTCCAGTTAAAATTTCCACTCCACCGGAAACATCTACCAGTTCAGGAGAAAACTTTTCCTGTATATCCTTCACATTTTCCGGAGTTATTCCACCTGCAGCCCAAAGATGATTTTTTATAACTCCATAATTATGCGCTTTAGAATCCATCAGAAAACGAGGCTCTCCCATTGAGAATAATTCTTCTATATCTTTTTCTGCAGACAGAGTTTTATCTGTTACGGCAAAATAATGTGGCAGCGTAAGTAATCGTTCCGGAACCTTGCTGTAAGGAATTGCATGCAGCTGAATGCAGTCTAAAACTCCCTGTTCAACAAGCTCTGCAGCTTTCTCTGCTTCTGGTGAAACAGGATCTGTAATTACAGCGACTTTTATTGCTGATATATTTTTTAGAACCGGCTGTATTTTTTCGAATCTGTTGTGCTTATCACCGCAGACATTACGTTCAAAACCTGCAGCAAAAATAAAGCCAACAAAATCAGCACCAAGAGAATCTGCATAAATTACGTCTTCAGGATTTGTTAATCCACAGATTTTTATAAATGAATGATTCTTATTTTTCAGGCGCTGTGAATAATTGAGCCAGAATTTTGAATTCAAAGTCTCCGAAGATTTTACGAAGTTTTCAACAAGTTTTTCACGAATCTCAGGTTGTTTTGCAGCAGCTTCGCCAAGCAGCATAGCCGCAAAACCAAGGCTTCCTACAAATGCAGCACTTTGAGGTGTACGAATTCCACTTTCAAAAACTACTCTGGCATCCTCTCCCATAATTTTACGAATCTCAAAAAGAAGTTCACAAGGCTTCAAAAGATCAATTGTAAAATCACGGAGGTCTCTGCTATTCACACCACAAACAATCAGTTTACGTTCTTCTGCCGTTAGGCTTTTTATCAATGCAGAGAGTTTTTTTATATCTGCATCGGTTCGCACTTCAACAAGAGAAGTCATATTAAAAGAAGCAGCTTTTTTTGCCATTGAAAGAATTGTTTTGTCATCAAGGATTCGAGCAATTAAGAGTACCGCATCAGCTCCAGCAAAATATGCAGTTTCCACCTCTTCAGCATTTATAAGAAAATCCTTGCGTAAAACAGCAGGTCCTGTAAGTCCTGTTTCAGCTTCATAGTCATCAACCGACTTACAAACCTCCATAAAATCGCCAAGACTTCCCTTAAAATAATTCTCTTCTGTAAGGCAGGAAATTGCAGCAGCCCCTGCCTTTGCATAAGACCTGGCAGTAGCTCCTGCATTCAACTGAGGAGCAATATCACCTTTGCTTGGAGATGCTCTTTTTACTTCAAGAATAACGCCCTTGCTTTGCAAAAAAGAATGCACAGGCCTGTTACGTTTTTCAGGAAGCTTAAAGCCAAAGGATATTCCTTTATTCTTCATATCCTCAGTCCGGCGTTCTACAATTTCTTTTAATATGTCCCGCTCAATTGTTTTTCCACACATATTGCATTAAGCCGCCTTTGAACTTTCTGTTTTAATCTGCTCAAGTTTTCTGAGTGCTGCACCGCTGTTAATTGCGCTAACGGCCATATCATATCCTTCTTTTAAGGTTTTAGCTTTTCCGCTTAAATAAAGAACTGCACCTGCATTAAGTCCTACTGCAGCCTTTATTGTTGCACGACCACTGCCATTCAAAACTTCCATTGCAAGAGCAGCATTGTCTGCACCACTGCCACCTTCAAGCTCATAAATATCAGCATTACTGATTCCAAACTTTGCAGGTTCAATTACATATCGATATTCTTTTCCATCTTCATTGATCTGGAAAACATCGGTTGGTTCACAAGGTGAAATCTCATCGAAACCATCGCGGCTATGAATTACCATTACACGCTTTGCTCCCAATGCTTTAGCTGCTCTTGCATAATCTGACATCAGATCTTTGCTATATACACCGAGCACTTCATACTCAGCCCCAGCCGGATTCAAAAGAGGTCCAAGCACATTGAAGATTGTTTTGATTCCGAGAGCTTTACGAACAGGTGCTGCAAAACGCATTGCTGAATGATACACAGGAGCCATAAGGAATCCAAAACCTGTATCTTTTAAGAGATTTGCAGTTTTTTCCGGTTCTGCCATAATTTTAATTCCGAGATTTTCAAAGAAATCAGCAGCACCGCTCTTCGAAGAAACAGCTCTGTTACCATGCTTAGCAACCGACTGTCCACAGCTTGCAGCAACAATTGCACTGAGACTTGAAATATTAAAACTGCCCTTTCCGTCTCCTCCAGTTCCTACGATTTCTGCAAGCCCCTGTGCAGCTCCAGGGAATGGAGTTTTCTTTTTCATAAGAGCTCCGGCACAACCTGCCATTTCTTCTGCAGTTGGAAGTCCAAGTGATGACATAGCAGTGAGAATTGAAGCAGTAACTTTTTCATCCATTGTTCCGTCAGTAAGATTTTCCATAAAGAAAGCAGCCTGCTCACGAGTCAAAGGCTTTTTCTCATCAATCAGCTGGCGAAGATATTCTGCAACTGGAAGATTATCACGTCTGTAATTTAAGAAGGCCTTGAACAATTCCTGACAGCCCTGACTTGCAATGCTTTCCGGATGAAACTGCACTCCTTCAATTTCAAGTGTCTTATGGCGGATACCCATAATATCTCCATCCTTTGCACGAGCTGTAATTTCAAAGTCAGAAGATAAAGTTGCTTCATCAACAACTAACGAATGGTAGCGTGTAAATTTAGCGCTCTTTCCGATTGTTCTAAAAACTCCTCGTCCGTCCAGATCAATTTCTTCTACGACTCCATGTTTAATAAATTTTGCCTGAACTATTTTCGCACCAAAGGCTTCGCCAATTGCCTGATGTCCAAGACAGATTCCAAGAATAGGAATTTTTCCTGCAAAATATTTTATAGCAGCAAGGCTTACTCCTGCTCCAGTAGGATTTCCAGGGCCAGGAGAAACTATAAGATGGCTTGGCTTCAATTCTGCAAGCTGGTCTACTGTCATCTCATCATTTCTTACTACTTTTATTTCTTCTGATGTTGCATTCTGAAGAGACTGTACAACATTAAATGTAAAGCTGTCGTAATTATCAATAACTAAAATCATATTTCTTACCTCTCTATTTTGTTAATGTATCTATTAAAGCACCAAGTTTTTCACAGGTTTCTGTGAACTCTCTTTCAGGTGTTGAATCATAAACAATTCCTCCACCGGCCTGAAGGTTCCATACATTTCCTTTGCGTAAAGCACAACGAATTGAAATACAGAAATCCAGATCTCCGGAAGGCTGAATATAACCTACGGCTCCTGCATAAAAACGACGCTTTGTTTTTTCAAGTCCACTGAGAATCTGCATAGCGCTGATTTTTGGAGCACCGCTAACTGTTCCTGCAGGGAAAGATGCTCTTAAAACCTGAATAGGCTTTACACCTTCTTTTACAGTTCCCTCTGTTGTACTTACAAGGTGAATGACATGACTGAATACCTCACAGTCCATGTACTGTGGAACCTTCACACTATCCTTTTCACAGACACGGCCTAAATCATTTCGTGCCAGATCAACAAGCATAAGATGCTCTGCCTGTTCCTTAGGATTATTTCTAAGTTCGAGTTTATTCTTTTCATCTTCTGCTTCATTCTTACCGCGACGGATTGTACCTGCAATCGGATGAATTGTTGCCTTACCTTTTCTAACCCGTACAAGACTTTCTGGAGAAGCACCTGTAAACTGGAACGAACCAAAATCAATATAGAACAGATATGGAGAAGGATTTACTTTACGGAGCTTTCCGTAAACAGCCATTGCAGGAGCATCACATTCAATCTGTACTCTGCGGCTTGGCACAGCCTGAATGATATCGCCGGCAACAATATGCTTTTTCAACGCATTAACCTTGTTTACATATTCTTCTTTTGAAGCTTCCAGATCAGTAAGCATTTTGTATTCGAAACTGAAATTGTCTTCTTCAACATAAGAAAAATCCATATCATTTATACGCTTCAAAATACGTTCCATTGCTGCATGCAGATCAATCTGATGTTCGTTGTAATTAAGAGCAAAGATATGCATTTCTTCTGTAAAGTGATCAAAGATAATATAGATATGTCCGGTAACAAAAAGACTTTCAGGAATATCTAATTCATCTTTCTGTTCAAAAAACTTTATATTGTCACAGTGCTTTGCAAATTCGTAACTGAGATAACCAAGTCCGGAAGCTGGAAGCGGAAGTTCAGAAAGAGGACCTTCCGGAGTTCTATTCTGCTGAGCAACATATAAAAGAGCATCAAGAATATCAGGTGCTTTTTCCCGGCCAAGAGCATCAAGACTTTTTTCTCCCTCTAAAACCACCGGGTCAAAAGGAATATCTTTTCCATCGATTACAAAGAAGATTCCATCATCATTCTGTTTGATTTTGAAAGCTTCTTCTGTCATCAGAATTGAATAGCGTTCACGGCCTTTTGCAAAACTTGCTGATTCAAGAATTGCACTGGCTCCTATTTTTTTTGCAAGAAGATACGGTGTGTATCTTGAGTTCTGAATACATTTGTACATTAAGTCCATTCTTATTTTCATTTCCGGCCTCCGATTTTTAATTGTTTTTATTTGTCAGCTCTTCTGCTTTAGCACGAACTGCTTTATAAAGAGCTTCAGAATTATCTTTATTCTCTGTGATTATTCGGACAAAAACGCTTCCCGCAACAATTGCTTCAACACTGTCTGCTAATGCCTTTGACTGATTTCCATTTGAAATTCCAAAGCCACCGTAAAGCTTACTTCCGCCTTCTCCAGTTGCTTTCAGAAAATCAATAGTTGCTTTATCTACTGAAGTTTCAGTTCCAGTAATACCTGTTCTTAAGGCAGCATAGATATATGGAAAACCTGCTGTTGCCATTTTCTTAAGACGCTCAGGGCTCATGCTTGGTGCTGCTACAGGAATATTATTCATTCCATTTTTCTGACAGGCTGCTGTAAGTCCTTCATCAAAATCAAAAGGAAGATCTGGAATTATCATTCCGGTAACTCCGGCAGCAGCAGCCTTCTTACAGAAGTTTTCAACTCCAGGTGTATAAACCAGAGAACCATAGCTCATAAGATAAATTGAAACTTCCGGAAACTCCTTATGAAGTTTTGCAATAAAGTTCAATCCATCTTCTGTTTTATAACCACGCTTAAGAACTTCTGTACATGCGCCCTGAATTGCAGGACCATCTGCACTTGGATCTGAAAATGGAAGCTGAACTTCCAGGATATAAGCACCACCGTCAACAAGTGCCCGCGCTGCGGTAAACGCAAGTTCATCTGTAGGATAACCTGCAACAAGATGACTCATAAGTTTTATTTTATTGTCTTTCATTTTACTTCCCCATTATCTGTGCTGTATGAATATCTTCATTTGCTTCAAGTCGTTCTATTTCTGAATGAAGGAATGAAAGCCATTCTGTTTTTCGGAAAACTGGTGAGGTAATGAATACATCCTTGTCACCACGTCCACTCATGTTTATGATGATTGCTTTATCTTTTGGAAGTGTCGGTGCAAGACGAATTGCTTCTGCTCCGGCATGTGCACTTTCCATTGCGAAAAGAACACCTTCGTTCTTTGCAAAAAATTTAACTGCATTAAGAGCTTCGTCATCTCGCGCTGAAGTAAACTTAATACGGCCACTGCAACCTAGAGCTGCAAGCTGTGGTCCAATTCCACAATAATCAAGACCTGCAGAAATGGAACGGGTTGGTAAAGCCTGTCCATCATCATCAAGAAGGAATCGTGATTTATAACCATGCATAATTCCTTCGCGGCCTGCATTTCCTGTCATACGGGCTGCATTCTCTCCAACACCATCTCCGATTCCACCTGCTTCTACCCCAATAAGAACAGGTTCTTTTTTATCAATGAATGGTGAAAAGAATCCTATAGAATTAGAACCACCGCCTACACAGGCAATCATTGCAGCAACATCAAGACCACGTTCCTTAACCTGCTTTTCAACTTCCCGTCCAATTACACTCTGAAATTCTCTGACCATATCTGGAAAAGGAGCCGGACCAAGGGCACTACCCAGAACGTAATGTGTTGTATCAGGATTTGCGGCCCAGTCACGCATTGCTTCATTTACAGCATCTTTTAAGGTACGACTACCACTTGTAACTGCATGTACCTTTGCTCCGTAAAGTTCCATTGCTGCAACATTTGGCTGTTGACGGCGAACATCAACCTCGCCCATGTAAACAGTACAATCAAGACCAAGTTTTGCGCAGGCAGCTGCAGTTGCAACCCCATGCTGTCCAGCTCCTGTCTCTGCAATAATTCGTTTTTTGCCCATACGCTTTGCAAGCAGGCACTGTCCAATTGCATTATTGATTTTATGTGCACCTGTATTTGCAAGGCCTTCAAGCTTTATATAAATCTGAGCTCCACCTAAAAGCTTTGTTGCCGTCTCTGCAAAAAGAAGCGGAGTTTCACGACCAATATAATCCCTCTGAATTGTTTCAAGTTCTTTTATAAAAGAAGGATCTGCCATTGCTTCCTTAAAAGCAATTTCCAGCTCGTCGAGCGGGCGGCGAAGCACTTCTGCCACATATTTTCCGCCGAACTTGTCAAAAAATCCGTTGTAACTCATATAAAATCTCCGTCATCAGTTTTCTCATTTTGTCCGCATCTTTTTTACCCGGCGCAAACTCAATTCCGCTTGAAACATCGATAAGTTCAGGCGAAAAACGCTTTGCAAGGTACGAAACGTTATCCGGGGTTATTCCGCCGCTAAGCCACAGGATGCCGAGCGAACATGCTTTTTCAACAAGCTCATCGGGAAGTTTTGTGCCTGTTCCGCCGTATCGCGCATCGCCAGAAGCATTGCGTGAGTCTGAATTTTTCGCGTCGATAAGTACGCGCGGAAAGCCGCTTCTGTATAATTCAGTCACTTTGGTAAGCTCTTCCTCGTTCGAAACAGGAACAGCCGCATATCCAAGTTTTCCTTGAGCCTTGTCCGGTATGCCGTGGAACTGTATTCCATCAAGAATGCCTTGCTCGCACAATTCAATTGTGGCTTTTCCTTCATCGCTTTCTGGGTCGACGATTACGCCAACCATCAGCGGCATGGAACATCCCTGCAAGGTTGAGCCAGCCTGCAGAGCATCGCGGATTTCCTTTATTTTGTCTTTTTCGTCCGCTCTGTTCGTGCGCTTTGATTTTTCGGCGAATACAAAGCCTGTTATATCCGCGCCGAGTTCCTGTGCCAAAAGCGCGTCTTCTTTCCGGGTGAGTCCACAAATCTTTACGAGGGGCTTTCCGTCTTTTTCCGCAAGCTTTGAGGCAAGTCTTTTCCAAAAGGAGTATGTGCCAGTTGCAGTGCCAGTGTCGCCGGTTTTGATGTTCGCCTCATCTGCTGTGCCGGTTTCGCCGTTCGCGGCTTTCGTGAACGATGTCACAAGTTTCGCAGCCTCATCCGGGTTTCTTGCGGCGGCTTCTCCAATCAGAACTCCGTCAAAACCAAGATTCCCCACAAAATCCGCAGCTTCCGGGCTTGTCACGCCAGATTCAGAAATTACGCGCGGAAACGGAAAATCAGCCTTTTTATCACATCTTGTTGCGCCTGCTTCCTTTCCTTTTTGAGCGCTGCCGAACATTTTTTGAATCCGCGCCTTAAGTTTGAGCGGAATCAAAAGGTCAATTTTGAATGTCTTTAAGTCACGCGAGTTAATGCCAAGAACGATTTTGTCATCGGCATTCATTTCGTGTGCTTTATCCAACGCGGAAAATGCTTTCTCCAAATCGGAATCCTCACGCACCTCAAGCAGGACGGCAATTCCAAGCGAAAAAGCCTTCTCCGCCATGCGTAAAAGTGTGTCTTCCGGTAAGATTCTCGCAATCAAAAGAACGGCATCGGCTCCGCAAAGATATGCAATCTCTATTTCTTCCTCGGAAAGAAGAAAGTCTTTTCGAAGTACGGCTACTTTATCGCCCGCGCCCTCACACGCTTGCTGCAAATCGACAAGGTTTCCGTGAAAAAAGTTCTCCTCGGTAAGACAAGATATTGCCGCCGTCCCTGCATTTTTGTACGCAACGGCGGTTGCTTTCGCATCCAAATCCGGCGCTATAATGCCTTTTGACGGCGACGCTCGCTTTATCTCAAGTATCGTTCCAGCCTGTGGCAAAAACGGTACGATTGGGCGAATCCTTTTTGAAGGAATCTTGTGTCCGTACGAGAAACCCTTTTCACGTATGTCTTCGCGGCGTTTTTCTATAATCTGTGTAAGTATATCTACCATAATATTCTTTCTTGGGGGCGTTATGGGGGCAAAACTGAAGTCAGTTAAGCCCCCGTACAGGGGGTAGCGGAGCGCCCTACGAGCATAGCTCTCCGGGAGACTCGCTAACGACAGTCCACTGGACTGTCGTTCCCCTGCGCATTGAAACGCTTCGCTGGCAACGCGCAGGGGCGCTCGCTAGGGGGCTTTTCCCCCTCTTCATTCCATAACCTATGCGCTCAGTGCTTCGCTCGCTTCTTAAATCTCTTTCAGTTTAGCGAGAGGTTTTCCAGAATCAACCCTCTTGAACCTATCGCAGTTTTCCCGCAGCCCATTC
>JAEEGH010015887.1_pt1 | contig 16278 bp, 10 predicted proteins | sample 9134181 | NCBI WGS metagenome assembly JAEEGH01 (sample SAMN16246544, study PRJNA631951) | gut metagenome | biome: gut microbiome; feature: rumen; material: DP-attached | host: Bos | place: Iran: Karaj | collected 2018-10
AGTTGAAGAGATTGAACACCTAGATACCCACAGAGATGTCGTCAAACAATTTGCCCCATCGTGAATTGCGGATACGCTCGAAACGGGTGAGTTGTACAGTGTTGCCCCAGTCCACACGGAAATAGGCAGGCAAACGGTGTTCGACTGAGCGGTCCCGCTGATAGGGGAAAGTAGTAGGCGTGGTGGTTCCATAAAACAGACTGAGGCTCATACGCCACCAAGGGATGGTAGGCATATAGTCCTGCAGGAAAATTTTGAAGCTGAAACGCTGGTCGGTAGGACGTGCAAGCCATCCCAGATTGTCGCCGATAATGTCCTCTTGTGTTTTGAGTAGCGAGATGCTGGCCCACGACTCCAAACCAGGCACAAAATCACCATTGATGCGCAGACTGGTACCCACCGCATAACCCACAGCCTCCTGGTCGGGGTTGTAGCGGACACGCATATTGTCGATGGTATAGGGCACCAAGTGGGTGATGTATTTGTAATAGACATCGGCAGTGAAGCGGAAAGGCATGTCCCATAGACGGAGATTCCAGTCCACTGACCCCGTAGCCTGATAGGAGCACTGGGCTGGCACGTTGGGCTGAAGAGCACCCGAATTAAGCCTTATCTCTCGATAGCGGTTGGGTTGTTGATATATGCCAGCCGTGAGGCGGTACTGGATATCTGTATTGCCATGAGGCTTGTAGTTCACCGAGAGCCTGGGAGAAAGCAAGAATTGTGCGGCAAGAAGCTGCGTGCCGGCAGTCATGGCATAGTATTGCCCTCTCAATCCGGCAATGAGTTTGACCATATCATCGTGTCGGGTAAAGAGGCTCACCTCCCGCTGGGCATAGGCAGTGCCGCGGAGTGTTTGCAACTGGTTGTTGGCGTTGCAATAAAGCTGTAGCACCGGGTTGTAGACAACAGTGTCGTCAACTCCTGGAATATGATGGTCGGTGGGGTAGCTGTAACCCGCGCTATCCACCCATTTCCACTCACGCATACGGTCTTTCACCTGGTCGAGCTGACCACCAATGCCGAAACGCCAGCAGCCCAGCAGGGCGTAGCGCACAGCCTTGACTTCGGTCGAGTAGGTGGTCATATCAAGATAGTTGCGGGCATGTTCCAGAAAGGTACCCACCCCACGGTCGAACTGGTTAGTGTCGCCTATATTCTCACCCATTCCAAGTTCATAAAGATGATACTGGCTTTGAATGTCGTACAGCTCCTGTTCGGTGTTGTGCTGCAGAGAGGTAATCCAATTGAGCTGCAAATCGTCGTCGGGGTGGTATGAAAGGTTGAGCGACCCCAGCAGTGTGCCGTAGCGGTCTTTCTCCATTCCGTCAAAATAGAGGTGAAGCATCAACGGCTCGTCGAATGTGCCGAAGGTAACCGTGCTGGAATAGGGTACAAATCCATACACATTGCGGGTCCACAATGTGAGCAGTGAAAGGTCCAGACTATCGTTGAAACGGTAACTGAACACGCCTTGCAAATCGGTATATGATGTGGTGTAATCGCCTTCGGTATTCAAACTCTGGAACAGATAGCGGTTGTTGTGATAGCGCAAACCCACACTATAAGTGAAACGGTTTCCCAAACGTCCCTGGGCCGATGCCGAACCTCCAAGAAACGACAGCGACAGCCTGTGGCGTCGCTCCACCGGACGGTTATAAATGATATCGAGAACCGACGACATGCGATCGCCATAAGTCACATCAAAGCCTCCAGGAGAGAAGAATATGTGGTCCACCATGTCGGGATTGATGATGCTGAGACCTTCCTGCTGTCCACTTCTAATAAGCTGTGGTCTGAATATCTCCACACCATTGATATAAACAAGATTCTCGTCGAACGACCCTCCCCGGACAGAGTATTGCGACGAAAGTTCATTATTCGAATTGACATCAGGCAATGTTTTGAGCAAAGCCTCTACCCCGTCGTTGGGACCGACCCTGTTTTCTATGCGCTGGATATTTATCTCGGTGAAGGTCGAGGACCGGATGCGGTCGTCAGTAATCGAGACAGTTTTCAGCTCGGTGGTGGAAGGAGCCAGCACCATATTGAGTTTGCGGTTCTCCCCTTCTTTCAACCAGATGCGAAACTCTTGCTGGACATATCCTGTGCAACTCACCCGCACGGTGACGCTATCCCGCTCCTTCACATCCAAACGGTAGTGCCCCTTACGGTCGGTACTCACCCCGTAGGGTATTGAAGAACTGACCACACCCACATTGGCAAACTCTATTGCCACCCCCTCACGGGATGTCACAACGCCCTCCAGTGTCCCCTGTGCACGAAGTGCCGGAAACCAAGATGCCACAAGCATCAGCAAGAATATAACAAATGTCCTGTTCATTAAAATAATGCGTAATAAACGTTGGTTTTGAAAAAAAATTGTATCTTTGCAAATTATTTATCACACCGCAGTGTAACAATATATCATGCGAAATAACTTATTCATCATGAAATACAAAATTATAGCATTCGCGCTTCTGATGATGGGCCTCGCCTGTCAGGCGCAGAACCAAATCGACAAAGAAGGCCGCCGTCAAGGTCACTGGGTGAAAACCGACAAACAGGGTACCACCATCTATGAAGGCACCTTTACTGACGGATTGGAAACCGGCACCTTCACTTATTATTATCCCGACGGCACCGTCCGCATCCGCAACGAGTACACCATCCCCGGCAAAGTGTGCAAACACGAGGTATATGACAACCGCGGCAACCTGCTGGCTCGTGGCAATTTCAATCAGAAAAACCGCGATGGTCGCTGGGAGTTCTTTGCCAAGAGCGGCAAACTACTTAAAATAACCACTTATAAGATGGGTGTCCGACACGGCATCCAGGTTTCTTTCACCTCCAACGGCGACACCGCCGAAGTAAGCAACTGGAGCGACAACCACCGTCACGGCCGCTGGTGGAAGCGTCTGGGAAAGAAAGGCTACATCACTGCCACCTATGTGCATGGCGGCATCGAAGGACGTCTGGTGGAATATAACGACGACCAACAGCTTGTTCGCGAAGGCCACTACACCAAAGGCGACCGCAACGGCCATTTCAAATACTACGAGAACGAGCAGCTCGTGGTGGACGAGACATGGCGCATGGGCGACCTCAAAGACCGCTTGGTCCGTCTCATGGTTCCCGAAGAGCGATTTGTATCTATCTACGACATCAACTATATGGCACCCCTCGGAAAGAAAAAAACAGTTGTCTACCTCTCCGACGGCACCAAGCTCATCGACCAGGAAGAGGCCGAACGCCTCTACAACCATGTGGGACAGGAACGTTTCTCGCTGGCCAATAAAGAAGCCCGCATCATGGTTGCAACAAAACTCATTGTCGGCACAACCTTCGACAACGAAGGCCGCGAAATCCTGCGTCTTGACCCCAGACCCGATTTCAACGTCTATCCCGACAAAGACTGCATGGGTCTGCTCCGCAGCCTGCGCCTCCAGCAACAAACACAGGAATCAGGTGGCGTGTTCGAATTTAAATAGAACATACATAAAAATAGCAGGACGCCTCACGGCGCCCTGCTTCCCATTAAACACTATTACAAAATCCTTTTTAGGTAAAAACAAAACCTAAGCATTCGAAACATAAGCCATGATTGAGCTTTTTCCCTCTCAAATGCGTTTGCAAAATTACACATTTTTTCTCGATTCTGGCAACCACATAACTGCCTTTAACCATATTTAACAACTATGAGACTCGCCACACATACCCTAGGTTGCAAACTTAATTTTGCTGAAACCAGCCATTTGCAAAAACAGTTTGAGGGAATAGGTTTTAACATAGTCGACTACCACCAAAAGGCCGATATTTACATAATAAATACGTGCACCGTAACATCTGTCGCCGAAAAAAAATGCCGCACCGCAATACGTCAAGCCATCTCCCAGAATCCCGATGCCATAATCGCCGTGATTGGCTGCTTTGCCCAAGTCAACGCCGCACAGATTGAGAAAATCCCCGGAGTTGACATTGTTCTTGGCAACGACCGCAAACACCTCCTTCTTGACATATTGATTGAACACGGTCTCCTCCCCACCCCCTCTTCGCCTCAAACTCCCAAACCGACATCCACGGGTCATCCCGTATGCGTCAACACCGACGAGCCCCAAAGCTTCCAGCTCAGTTGGTCGGGGGACGACCGCACCCGCACATTTTTCAAAATACAAGACGGCTGCGACTACTTCTGCAGCTACTGCGCAATCCCCTTTGCCCGTGGCAGAAGCCGCTCGGCCACTATCGACCAAACCGTTGCCGCCGCACGTGTCATTGCCCAATCCGGCACCAAAGAGGTGGTTCTCACCGGTGTCAACACAGGCACCTTTGGTCAACAACACGGGGAACAATTCGTCGACCTCCTGCGTCAGCTCGATAAAATAGAAAGCATTCTCCGCTTCCGCATTTCCAGCATCGAGCCCAACCTCATTACCGAAGAAGTAATCGACTTTGTCGCCGCCTCGCGCGCCTTCCTTCCCCATTTCCATATTCCCCTCCAAGCCGGTTCCGACAAAGTGCTGAAAATGATGCACCGCCGCTACGACACCCGCCTTTTTGCCAGCCGTGTCGAATACATCAAGAAAGTGATGCCCCATGCCTGCATCGCCGCCGATGTGATTACCGGTTTCAACGGCGAGGACGAACTGACTTTCCAACAAAGCAAAGCCTTTATCAACAGCCTCCCCATCTCCTACCTCCACGTCTTCCCCTATTCCGACCGGCCCAACACCGCCGCACTGCGCATGGACGAGAAAATCCCCGTCGAAGTCCGCAAAGCACGCAGTGCCGAACTCAACAACCTGTCGCACATCAAACGCCACCAGTTCATCGAGAGTCAGATGGGCCAAACTCGTTCCGTCCTCTGGGAACACACTCAACACCCCGCCGACAGCGGTTTCGACATGCAAGGATGGACCGACAACTACATCCGTCTCCACCGTCCCTACGACCCAGCCCTCTCCGGCTCCGTAACTCCCTATCTCATCAACAATTCAACAATTGTTGAAAATTTCGCTTGTGAAGATTAAAATATTCTTTGTATATTTGTTTTTTTTTAGTGAGTGGCTCACCCCATACATCACGTTGTAAATTAATTTATTATATCAACATATATATTCATCATCTTAAACAATTAATTCAATCATGAGCGGAATTTTTGGAGTAGTAAAAAGCACACCCTGTGCTTCCGACCTTTTTTATGGCACCGATTATCATTCTCATCTCGGAACCCGTCGGGCCGGTCTCAGCACCATCGACAACGGTGTGATTCATCTCAACATCCACAACATTGAGAACACCCAATTCAAAACCAAATTCGACTCCGACATCCACGAAATGCTGGGCAATCAAGGCATTGGCGTAATCAGCGACACCGACCCCCAGCCCATCGTGTGCAACTCTCACCTCGGACGTTTTGCAGTGTGCACCGTGTCCCGAATCAACAACATTCCAGAGTTGGAACAGATTTGTCTCTCCAAAAACCAGCAATTCACCGAACTCAGCATGGGCAAGACCAATCCCACCGAGCTTGTCGCCCTCCTCATAACCCAAGGCAACACCTTTGCCGACGGCATCCGCAATGTGTTTGAACACGTCCGCGGCAGCGTCTCCTTCCTTATCCTCACCGACAACGGCATCATTGCCGCCCGCGACTTCCTCGGCCGCACTCCCCTCGTTGTGGGCCGTCAGGGCAACGACTATGCCGTCGCCTCCGAAAGCAACAGCTATGTCAACCTCGGCTTCCAAACCGAATACTTCGTCAAACCCGGCGAAGCCGTGATGATCTCCTCCGACGGCATCAAGCAACTCATCGAGCCCAACAACAAAATGCAAATATGCTCCTTCCTCTGGATATACTATGGCTTCCCCGCTGTGGAATACGAAGACATCAACGCCGAGGAAGTACGCTACCGCCTTGGCGAGGCCATGGGACGCATCGACGATGTCGAAGCCGACTACGTCTCCGGCATCCCCGACTCTGGTGTCGGCATGGCTCTGGGCTACGCCTCCGGACGGGGCATCCCCTACAAACGCGGCATCCTGAAATACACCCCCACATGGTCCCGCAGCTTCATGCCTGTCAACCAGGCTTCCCGCAGCCTTGTGGCCAAAATGAAACTCATCCCCTCCCGCAAAATGCTCGAAGGCAAAAGCGTGGTATTCTGCGACGACAGCATCGTCCGCGGCACCCAACTCCGCGACCAAACAAAAATGCTCTATGCCAACGGTGTGAAACGCATCCATATCCGCATCAGCTGTCCCCCTCTCCTCTTCGGTTGCAACTACCTCAACTTCTCCACCTCCAAAAACGACCTCGAGCTCATCACACGCCGTGTCATCACCCAACTCGAAGGCGGCGAATTCCGCAATGTGGAAGCCTACATGGACGAATCCTCCAAGGAGTACGCCACTCTTGTGGAGACCATTCGCAAAACCATCGGTGTAGATACACTCAAGTTCAACAGTCTCGACACCGTATGCAAGGCTATCGGCCTGCCCAAATGCCAACTCTGCACCCACTGCTTCGACGGCAGCTCCTACGGCGAGTAAACCCCTTCCCTCACCCCTTGCAGCTATCATCCACTCTTCCGTAATTATCCAGAATCAACACATTCACAATAATACATCAAACAAAACACATTTCATCCACTGTCATGAACAAGACACACTTCTCTCTGCCCATCCTCATACTACTCTTTCTGTCCTGGTGCCATGCCTCATCAATGCTCCATGCCCAAGACAGAATACCCGTGTCGGTCAAAGACCTCGCACCCTCGTTCGGCATTCGTCCGCAATTCCTCGACGACACCATCCACATCGTCCGCTATCTCGACAGCCTCTCTGCCGACAACCACGCCATGACAGACTCCTGTGTCACTCTCAACGCCCGCCTTCTCGCCATGGCCAACGTCCTGCTCTACGACTACCGTCACTCCAACGACACCGTATGGATTGATGCCACCCACTACCTCGAAGACTACAACACCTATAGCCGCAATATCTCCGCAGCCTCCGACTTTGTGCTGAAACGCGCCCACAGCTATATCGAGAAAGACCACATCAAGCGCGAAGCCATCCAGATGTCCCTGCTCAACGTGCTCAAAGACTCCATCAACGAGTATCACCGCACCATCATCAACGCCTGCGACGGCATCGGCGTCTCAAGCAAAGACCGCAAGAAGGAACTCAAAGACATCTACTACTGCTACCTTGCCATCTACAACCGCTACGACTTCTCCATGAAACGTAACGACAGCATCTACATCGCCGAACTCCAGTCGTTCAAACAATTCCAGAACGACCTTATAAACGACCTCCTGGGCAGCAACAACTACACCGTCCGCATCAACAACTTCACCAACACCCTGCGCATTCGCTGCGGCCATACCCACACCGACATCCTCCGCTCATATCAGCGCACTTTCCAACAAACAGCCATCCCCGTCAACTTCTCCTCCATCAGCGAATACTACCGCTACATCAGCCAGCTCCAAAACATCATCAAAATTCAGGAGTCTTACCTCACCGTCGTCGACCTCCGCGAAACTATCACCGCCAGCAACAAGCGCATAACCAGCCTCTTCAACTCCGATTTCAAAGAAGCCTCACGCACCTATCAGGAAGTGGCCAACAACGTCAACACCGTGCCCGCTTTCAACAATCTCACCGATGCCAAACTCTTCATCAACGACCTCGAGGAGTTTATCAAAGTGCAGGACCGCTACGTCAGCGACTACAACCGCCTCTCTCGCATTAATGAGCAAAGCGACACCATCCTCAAACGCTGTCCCATGCGCTTTGCCGACATCGCCAAGGCCTACCGCATCATCTGCGACATCAACCCCATGACTCCCCGCTACCGTACCCTCTCCGAAGCCGACCGCTTCACCCTCGAGATGGACCGTTTCGAGGTTATCCAACGCCAATACGACTCCATCATCAACATGCGCAACTATATCGACCAGGCCAAAGACTCCATCACCAAAGGCTGGGTAACCCACATGACCGTTTACAACGGATTCCAGAACATCCGCAAAAACTACGTTCTCACCCCCTCATTCATCGATATCGCCGGCGGCTCTCAGTTCATCGACAACCTATCCAACTTCATTGCCATCCAGAACCAATGCCTCCACGGCATCCAACTCAACGACCAATACAAAAAACTCGACGAAACCCTCGTCCCGGCCATCCAGCCCTACCGCAACATGCGCAAAGCCTATTCCCGTCTCGAAAAATTCTACCTCACTATCAAGACTATCAACCACGTCTCCGATCTAAACATCTACTGCCAACAGTACGAGGCTTTCATCATTGTGCAGCAACACATGCTCGAAAAGAGCAAGGGCGACGATGCAGTCGCCACCGACAACAGTCTCAAAAACATAAAAGATATTGACAAAATAGAATTAATCTTAGGTTTATGAACATTGCAATCATCCTCTCAGGCTGCGGCAACCGCGACGGCAGCGAGCTTCAGGAAACCCTCTCGCTCATGCTGGCCATCGACCGCCGCAATTGGCACTATCAGTGCTTCTCTCCCGAAGGCGTCTTCGACGTGGTCGACCACTTCACCGGCAACGAGGACGGCTCCCAGCGTGATCTCTTCGCCGAATCCGCCCGCATAGCCCGCGGCAACATCAAACCCCTCTCCGAATACAACCCCGCCCAGTTCGACGCCCTGGCGCTGCCCGGCGGTATGGGTGCCGCCCGCAACCTCTCTACCTACGCTTTCGACATGTCGCGCATGGAGGTCCGTCCCGATGTCGAGAAAGCCATCCTCGACACTTACCACAGTTCCAAACCCATCATGGCCATGTGCATTGCACCCATGGTGCTGGCCAAGGTGCTGGGACCCTTTGGTGTCACTCTCACCCTCGGCGACACCAACACCGCTTCGCGCACAGCCGAACTCCTCGGTGCCAAAACTCAATGCTGCACCCCCACCCAGGTGTGCATCGACCGCACCCACCACGTGTATACCACCCCGGCCTACATGGTGGCCTCGCGCATCAGCGAAATTTTCTCCGGTGCCGAAAACATGGTTGCCGCCCTGGCCAACGACTATCAGGCCTAAAGCCTCCCGTTGTCCATCACGGCAATTCGTTCCCACCCATCTCCCACCCTTTACTATTCTGACTATTATACACCCACATACAAAAGAGCCGACAGACGCAATATCTGCCGGCTCTTTTTTTGTTATGGGTACGGCCCTCGGCCGCACCCCGCCACAGCTACCGTGCCGTGGTGCTCGACGAGCTGCCCGAAGTGGTGGGCGTGGAGCCAATATAATAGCCATGCCAACTGGTACCGCCACTAAAGGATGACGAAGTCCAATACTGATAGGTACCCGATGTGATGTCAGGACTGCAGAACACTATGGTGTTGCTGCCTCCCTGGCCGCCACCGCCGCCTCCCGGAGGAGGTTTGGCCCCCGGGTCAGTATAATTCTCTATAAATCCGTTGCCCGAAGGAGTGGTGTTCAGATACATCAGTACCACATCCCCCGACGCGTTCTTCACCGTCAGCCCGTTGGTACCCACGTTGTTAATCTGCAGGTATTTCTGGTATCCGTTCACATTCGGTGCATCCCAGGCACCCATGTTGCCGCCCTGGCAGATGATTGTGCCGCCGTCAATAAAGAAACGGCCACCGGCATCGGTTGCGGCATCCAGCCCCACCTCTCTACCTTTCACAATAATCAATCCTCCGTGTATATTGGTGTTGCCGTTGCAATCCACGGCATCGTTGCCGCGCGAATAGCACCACAGCTTGCCGCCGTTCACCTCCAAATAGTTGGCAGCATTCAGGGCATCGTCGTATGCGTTGGCCTCTATCACACCGCCATTCACAAACAGGCTGTCCTTGCTCTCTATGGCCTCCCCGTTGGGGTCACCGCTGGTTTGCGAGCAGTATGCACCCACATGGCCGCTGTTGAAATATAGGTTACCCTCTATCTTGATGCACTTGGGCAGGCCTTTGAAATAGTCATCCGTGCTCCCGCCCCATGGCCCATGGCCGCTACTCACGGGGTTGATAGGATTGCCCGATGTCTGGATGTAGACATATATCAATTCGTCGTCGGCCCCCACGGTGCCAACCACCATTTTGCCGTCGGCTTTAAACCCGCGTCCACCCAGTCCGCTGCTGCGGGCATCAATATGTCCGCCGTTCACTATTATGTTGCTGTCGGCGCTGACGCAGGTGCAGGCATATCCGTCCACAGCATTCACACCCGTGCCACCCACACAGGCACCGCTGCCCGCGGTGGTGAGCACCGTGCTGCCTCCGTTAAAAACGATGTTATAGTCGCTCGAAAGGCAACGGCCGCCGGCGTTGCTGGCCGGACAGGTCACATTCAGGCTGCCGCCGTTCACTATTATGTTGCCAACCGAACCGTCGTCTATGTCGCCGCTCTTGATGCCGGTGCAATACGAAAAGTCGTAGCCCGTTTCATAGTCGGCACTGGTATCAATCGCCACGCTTCCCGAAGCCGTCACGCTGACCGTGCCACCGTTCATCACAAAATCGTAGTCGCTCTTGATTCCCTTCTTGGTATCGGCTGTCACCGCAACCGAGACATTGCCGCCATTCACAATCACACCCCTCTTGCCCTGCAAGCCGTTGGCAAAATGCGAAGTAACAGCGATGCTGCCCGACCCCTGAAGGGTTAGGCTGCCCTTGCCATACACCACCGACTTGTCCACATTGCTGTCGCAGTCGGTAAAGCTGTTCGACGTGCCTGCCACCAAGTGTATCAAAGCATTCTGATTCTTGTCTATATTGATTGACGCTCCGCCCACCGTGGTGAGATTCACACCGTCCAGCCGCAACACCACAGGAGTGCTCAATTTGCTGAACAGCAAACTGCCGTCGGCGCAGGCTCCGCTCAGGTTATACACCACATTGTTCATTCCCGTGGCCTGCGACTTGACCGTAACATGTCCGCCGGCGGCCGTCACTTCAATGCTGTCCGAAGGATACGGATTGCGGATGCTCGCCGTGTTGCCGCTCCACACAATGCTAATCATCCCGGCAGTGTCCACACTCACCGAATCGGCCACAATGGTGGTATCCCCGTCGGCAACCATGGCAAACGTGATGCTGTCAATCTGGTTGGCCTGGCGGCTCCATGTGGCATCGCTGTAGTGCACGGTGACATAACCCAAATCGTCGGCCTTGATGCTGTCCAGTCCGCTGGCAGGTGTCTGGAACACCACATTGCCGGCAAAATAGGCACGCATCACACGTATCTCATCCTGCGCCGAAGCCACGCTTCCGGCCAAAACCATAAGGAGCACAAAGCCCATTCTCATCATGTTCTTCATAGTTGTGCCTCCTTGCTATTGTTTTACGATTTTAGCCACCCGGTTTCCGCAGCGTATCACATACAGTCCTTCGGAAAGATGGCTGATATCCACCTTGGTGCCGTCGCTCACGGTCTGCTCCATCAGCTTCACGCCGGCAGTGCTGTACAGCACCATCCGCTGTGGCTCCTGACCCACGCCGCTCACCACGAAGCTTTGGCTTGCCGGATTGGGCGCAATATCCATGGTCTCCTGCACCACCTCGTCGATGCCCAGCACCGTCCTGAATGTTATTACCTGAACACTCTCCAGCGGGTACTCATCGTTGCCCACCCACATAGTGTCATTGTTGAAATAAATACCGCTGTTCCCGCTCAGTGTATATGTCCGGTCGCCGTTCACGGTCACACTCACCTGTGCTTGCAACCCCGTGGCAACCAGTCCGAACACCATCAGCAGAAACAGCCTCTTGAACCTTACGTTCCGATTACTTTTTTCCATCTGGTATAAATATTAAATTAACAATTCTATATATTTGTATCGTTTCTCCCTCATTTCTTGCATCCCTATCGCAAAAAAAATCCATCCCCCTTCCTTCCCCCTCCACCTCCTCGCCACTACCAAATCATTTTTTCTCCACCCCAGAGGTTTAGAGAAGCTCAGTAAGGGGTGATTACAATGTTAATAAGTAACGAAGGTAAGATTGAAGTGCAGGCGAAAAGGAAAAACAATCATTGGTGTCCGAAAAAAGGAATCAAATCATTAGTAAGTAATATAATATCAATATTATATGTCATGTATTGATTTACGAAGGCTTGAGTGTGCCAATGGCACACAATCCTATTAACCCCTCACTAAACACCGTAGGTGTTCAGTGTTGGGAAATTATGCCCATCCTATGCGTGTCGAAGATACGCAACAATATAACCATCAACAAAGTAGCGTGCCTCCGGCACGCAGTATTAGGGTATCTGATCCCACCCCACACGGCACTTCGTTTCGTGTGGGGTTAATAAGATTACGTGCTTTCAGCACGTATATCGGACACTAAAAAAAACAATAAAACAAACCGGATTGCGTTATATAAGGAATGAAAATAAAACAAGTAAACAATAATTGAGAACCTTTATGCGAACGAAAAACGGAAGCCCTTGGATTTCAAAAATAATAGTCTGCTGCATTGCTGCTACAATGCTATTGTCCGTGGCGGGATGCAATAGTGAAAAAACCGAACAAAACCAACACCCGATGAACGAAGAATGCTTGATTTGCGGAGCACCGCTTGAGTATCTGGAACAGGACACCTTGATGGAGTGTGTATTGTGCCACAAACAGGAGGCAAGCAAAACGCGTTGCCGTAACGGCCACTATGTTTGCAACGAATGCCACATGGCTGGCATGGATTCTATTATAGCCTTGTGTATGGCCGAAACCTCCACCGACCCGATTGAAATATTGGAAAAAATGATGTCGCAGCCGTTCTGCCACATGCACGGACCGGAGCACCACGTGCTGGTGGGAGCCGCACTTCTTACGGCCTACAACAATGCTCTGCCCGACAGCAGCCATATAGAGCTGGGCGAGGCATTGACAGAGGTGATGAGCCGGGGCAAGAACGTGCCGGGGGGAGCCTGCGGATATATGGGGGCCTGCGGGGCGGCCATAAGCACAGGCATATTCATGTCGGTGGTTACAAAGAACACACCCCTCTCTACCGACTCATGGCGGCTGTGCAACCTCATGACCGCACGGGCACTTGAGCAGGTGGCACTGAACGGGGGACCCCGTTGCTGCAAAAGGGATTCTTACCTGTCTGTTCTCACCGCTGTCGACTTTGTGAAAGAGCATCTGGGAGTGGAGATGAAAAAAGCCAACGTGACGTGCAGCCGCAGCCAAATCAACAACCAGTGTATCGGCCGAAAATGCCCTTTCTCACCGGCCAAGTAGGCACAATTGATTGTATACTTCCCAGTTCAGGAAACACACCCTCCTTTATAATAAACCCAAACCGGTCATTAGGACGACTTTCCCTTTCGGCATCTTGGATACTTCGCAGTCTCGCTGTAGCCTTTATTCTCTTTCTGCGATGAAATGCCGGCCAAATATCAGCCAAAAATGTTAAAAATGTATCAATCGTTTGCATTTTTCGAAAAGATGTTTATATTTGCAATTCGAAAGAGTTTTGTTTAAAAATTTGTAATCGTTTGATATTTGTATAATTGAACCATTATTTATAGATATATAAGTATTGAAAGTTATGAAAAAAACGTTATTATTTCTTTTGGTTTGTGTGCTGTGCAATGCTCTGATGGGGCAAAGCAGATTGGTGATGAACCCCATGAATGGCTATGGTAATATGGTCAGATATGATTCTTTTTCTGGATTTCATATTTCATGTTCCCAGCCAGGAGGTAATGGAGATGTGCATTTTGCCTTGACGGACTTGAATATGCACATTGATGTCTTTGTTGCGTCGGGTCTGACGGTCAAGGATTTTGAAATAATAGACCGGTTGGTTTTCTTCTGTGGTGAAAAATTTGGTGGTGGTGCTGGATTTTTAGGCTGGTTTAATATAGACAGTCTGTTTTATTATGGAGGGAACGCACATGTGGATTTAACACTGTCGTCACTGGGTTTGATTTCGCTTGACAATATCGAGCTTTACCACGACCAAGGTGGGAGCATTCATGTGGCAGGCTACGGAAAGGAACCTAACCCGTATACGCCACCGGCTCCGGGGGTATCAGTGTGTCCAAATATATACCTTGCTTTTGAGGCAGTTGGTTCATTGACTGCGGGCATGCAATACAGGGTATTGGAATTAGACCGGAGTGGATGCTCTTCAGAGATTGTGGATATGACTGTAACAGATAATTATGTGGTATATCTTGAATGGAGCAGAAGTGACGAATGTTTTAATAATTATGGAATTGGAATAATGTTGCAGCCGTTTCCCAAATACAATATGTTTGCTTCAACACCTAACCCATATTTCTACTATGAGACAACAGATGACCATATAGGATATACTGTAACATCTTGGTTTGTGCTTCCATATCAAGCAGATCCTTACTCAGTACCTCCTCGAATAACTCACACTATAGAAAATGAAGTGGCTGTCTGCTCATACAGAAGAGATTTTGATTTTTCTACGTGGGGTAGCGATCCAAATTCTCTGTGTGGTGGAAACTTGGATTACGATATCACTCCTACATGTCTTGCTATCCGTACTTACGATCTATCGCCATTGCTAACCAACAATCCTGTGCCCATGACCAATGCTTCCATTGCTCCCATGACCCCGGGAGATGTAAAAAATATTGACGGTTTCAGGTATGATGAGCAGAATGCGCATTTTATTGTTCTGCACAGGCATATGAACTTGTCTGGTGTATATGAGCATGCTGTTACCACGATAGACTATTCTTCGGGTATACTCCCAGCATCGGTTTCCGCCTACTATCAGACGGCTTTTAATACCATTAACCAGTGGCTGCCTTGCAGCCTGTGTTTGACTACCCAGAACGAATACACTGTAGGTGGATATAACAATATGGGTTATAAAGAATACTTTTACTGGCACGATTTTATTGTTAGTCCAGCCACTGGCGCCTGCGACGCTCTGACAGTATATCCTATGAGCCCCATCCCTACAATGGTGGCTAAAGACGAAAACAATTATCATAGTCCCACATCGTGGACTCCATTGGTGTTTTCGGATATAACTAAGAAGGAAAGGAAGGATCCCTCCTGTATAATTATGTGTGAATAAAAAAGTAAGATATAGGTATAATAAAAAGTAAAGACATGAAAAAGATATTTGTTATTTGTTTGTTTCTTGTCACGGTGTGTGCAATGCAGGCACAGCGGCCTGTGGGAGACACCTTGACAATGCCGGAACAAGATTATTATAGCAGCAGTAGTTATCTTCAGGCTTGGCCTATAGGGGAAATGGGGGAATGGCGGTCTTTTGTGTGCGATAAATGGCTTCTATATGGAAATTTCGAGCGATATATGCGTAATTCGCATCTGCGCGACGGTAATTATATAGGCGGGATGCAAATGTTCACCGAGCGTCCCCTGAAGATAGTGGGCATAGCGGTGTGCGCCTATATGCAGCGTCCTATGGACACAGTGATTAGCTCTATGATGGGCTACTATACGCCTTATGACCATGAATTCCATCCTGAATATTTTTTCCTCAATACATGGGACACCACATTGAAAAACCGTGTGACTGATTCGGCCATTCTGTACAAGGTAACAGCATCCGGTCCCCAGAAGTTGGCGTCAGCCCCGTGGCGAATAGAACACCCCCACAGGTTTATCCATCTGCCACCGATAGATACAGTTTATCCAGATATTGTATTCGGTTATGATTATCATACTAACCCTTTTATGCCTTGGACCTGGACCAGCAATTTGGACCAAGACCCGGTGCTGCCGCTGTATGAAGTGATGTTCGACAGCGCAGTGGTGGTGGAGGACTCGTTTGTTGTGGCGAGCACCGCCCTGAACAACGAGATGAGCGCGGGGGTGGTGAGTCCGCCCTGTTGCCCCAGTTTGACAGTAACAATGTGGCTGTGGGATCACAACCCCACGAGGTTTTACAATGTTGTTTCACCATTTTGGAGCGACACCATTCTCGACACGACATGTATTGCTTGGGTGAAATACCGTCAAATGAATTGGAAAAGAAAGTTAAGCCAATCCTCTTTTGGCCGTTTGTATGATCATGGGGGTGTATTAATTCGAGATACTGCTTATTACTACTCAGTTTCCTACCCACACTTCCCCATTATCGAGGTTGGGTTCGACACGGTGATGTGCCACGATGTGCGAAACCTGCGTGTGGCGATGCGGGGATACGGCCGAGCCACATTGACGTGGGACTCGGGCGACGGCGGTCCGTGGATAGTGGCACACGGCAAGATGCTGGACAGTTGGAACGACTACACCTTCGACACTG
>JAEEGH010015889.1_pt1 | contig 16278 bp, 11 predicted proteins | sample 9134181 | NCBI WGS metagenome assembly JAEEGH01 (sample SAMN16246544, study PRJNA631951) | gut metagenome | biome: gut microbiome; feature: rumen; material: DP-attached | host: Bos | place: Iran: Karaj | collected 2018-10
CACGAGGAGAAAAACGAGATGGAGATCGAGGGAGACGCAGAGAGAGGAATCCTTGGTAAATTAACCCGCATTACCAACGACACAATTGCCAGGATTTCCGCATTCCTGGGAGATATGCTTGAAACGCTGGCTGTCATGATAGTTACTTCCTGCGTCATTCCGATACTGGTATTCGTGTTCCTTGCATGGCTTACCAAGGTGATCTTCCTGCCTGCTGACAGAAACTAAACATAGTATTGCTGTAAAAAAATTTAACCGCCAGGTCATCTGATATAACTCATCCAAAGTTGATAAGGCTAATAGCTTAAAATACATTGGAGGAATCATATCAGGATGAACCGGCGGTTTATATTTTTGCACATATACGTGACATGTCCATTGCAGGCATGTCATTACTGTGAATCCATATAGCGGTCGATGACTTCATAAAGCTTAAGGTTAGGGTCTTCCATGGTCTTTACTTCTGAATCAAGATTAAGAAGGCGTGACTGATCCTTTGTGATCATCGGCCATTCCGGAAGTCCCGCGCCGTTTGGATCGCCGTTTTTGGCAAAGTTGACCCAATAGTTTTGCATGATCTCTGAGAGCGCATAATCGTCAGCTGTGTAGGAGTCAGGGTGACTATCCAGGTTGCCGTAGGCGTAGGGGAGTTCTCCGGCGTGATGGTTTGAGAGCCTTGAGTTGGTCTTGGTGAAGTAATACTCATAGCATGGGCGCGCCTGTGATGCCATATATCTGCTCCAGACAAAGTGGGAGTAGGAGAACCACATTGCACTGTAGGCGGCGTTCAGTGAGCCCTTGGCTTCACCCTTCTGATCGACGATGAAGTACTGATCACGCGTGATAGCGTCGTAGGGAAGGACCTCTGCCATTTCGTCGGCGTATTCGCCTATATCCTCAGCCAGGAGCTGCACATAGTTATCCTTAGTGGCTTTTGTGTCCATCAGGAATGCATCTGCTTCCTTCAGATTAAATCCGTTCAAAAGAGCTTTCTCATGATTCTCACCCTTTTCATAAGTGAGATATGGCTGCTCTGTAAGGGCGTATCCATCTATGGTCATCGATGTGTTGACGCCGGAAGTTTTTACAAGCTCCTCAGCCGGAACTTTTCTGAGCTCATCGGAGGACGAAGCCGCGAACTCGCTCCTGGTGACGGCGCCCTGCTCCAGTGCCTCATCATAATCCCGGAAGGTATGGAATGGCTTTTTGGGCACGATTCCGCTGGATTCTGCAATTGCATATTGGAAAAGACCTTCTGTAAGCGGAGAGGCACATATGGCATTTACGCTGGATGAACCCGCGGACTCTCCGGCGATGGTGATCCTGTCGGGGTCACCTCCGAAGGCCTCAATGTTGTCATGCACCCACCGAAGGGCTGCTATCTGATCCAGAAGGCCATAGTTTCCGGTGGTGCCGTTTGGAGATTCTGCCTTCAGGTCATCGGCGGCGTAGTAGCCAAATACTCCCAGCCTGTAACCGCAGTTTACGAAGACAACGCCCTTGGAGGCGAGGCTTTCACCCCGGTATTCCGAGTATGAGGGCTGACCTGTCGTAAGGGATCCACCATGGATATAGAAGATAACAGGCAGCAGCTCATCATCTTTTTTGTCCGGGGAAAAGACATTTAGATACAGGCAGTCTTCACTGACGGCCTCTCTGTATTCATCGCCGAAAGAGATCTTATAATCGTGCCAGCCCAGGATATGGCTCAGCGAATCGTACAAAACAGACCCACGCTGCTGCATCGCCATAGGAGCAAAATGATCGCAGGCAAGGACGCCGTCCCAGCTCTGCGGAGCTTGTGGCTCTCGAAAGCGAAGGTCTCCAAGTGGCGGTGCTGCGTAAGGAATTCCGGCATATACCCGTACAGACTTATCCTTGTTGTACACTCCGGTTATCTTTCCCTGCTTTAGGACGACTTCATCCGTCACCTCGGGTTTTTTATGGCTGACAGCAGGAACTCTCTTAAAGGGAGGCTCTGTCAGTTTATAGTTTAATGCCAGTATAAGGATAAAGCCGATGATCATGGCTATCCTTACCGGGACGCCAGGTAGCTCTTTTGCCCTGAGACGGAACCCGAGACCTATCATCAGAAGCATCGCTATGATGGCGATGAACCAGCCAAGAAGAATGTTTTTGGAAAGTTCAAGGATCACAATATATAAAAATGTTATCAGTACAATGATCACATAAAATGCCATGTTGGTTTTCTCCATAAGATGCTGCTAAAAGCATATGCATCTTTGATCAGGACAAGACTTCCTATCAGAAAAAATGTCTTTGTGGTCGATCCGTTAGAAAACCCGATGTCACGACCGGAAAACCAGCTGCAACATCGGGATTTATCATGCGGACATATTACAGAATACCGGCTTTTCGAAGGAATTTTCCTTGTTGCCGTTCGGAAAGTCACAGATTTTTGATCATCTCATCCCTTACACTGTCATAGTGAGGACCTACAAGACCGAAGTCCTTCTCCTTGTATACCCACAGAGAACGTCCTATGCCGTATTTCTCAAAGGCGGCGTGGATGTCTTTGATCCAGTTGATGGTAGAAGCAGGAGGAGCCTGGTCAATTACTCCGTACTCACCACAGTAGAGAGGAGCATTGTTTTTGGTGGCAGCTTCAACTGCAGGCTCAAAGAGCTCGGCGAAGTAGTCTGCACCCATCTCCTTAACCTTCATATTCATGATCGCACCGGCCCAGTCAGGATCCAGTTCCTTGGACTTCTCGGAGTACTCGGCAGTGGTTGCAGGGTAGTCAACGGTGATATCCTTGGGCATGTTGTCCATCCACCATGCCCTCTGGTGTGTGAAGATCATGGGCTCGTAGCAGTGGAAGTTATATACGATGTGATCATCCTTGGGAGGATTGAGCATGGGTACACTTCTTACATTGTTGTAGCATACACCGCCGATGACAACGTAGCTGTCAGGTGCATTCTTCCTGATGACGTCTACGGTCTTGTCTGCGATGGTGTTCCAGCTGTCAGCCACATCTGGAGAAATAACTTCGTTTAAGAGCTCAAAGGCGATATCCTTCTGTCCTGCATATCTCTTGGAAATGCGGTCCCACATGGTGAAGAATCTCTGCTGAAGCTCTTCGTTATGGAAGAAGATCTCCTTGTCTCCGTTTACTTCCAAAGGATCAAAGGTGTAGCCGAAGGTGTTGTGCATATCGAGAAGGATGTTGAGATTAAACTCCCTGCACCACTTGATGCAGTTGTCGATGTACACATATCCGTCCTCCAGCATTGTGCCGTCTTCACCCTCGATCACGATGTAATCGATGGGGAGACGCACGTGATCGCAGCCCCATCCAGCGATTCTTTCAATGTCATCTCTTACAATAAATGTCTCGTAGTGGTGGCTGGTCTTCTCATCTGCCTGGGAGAGCCATCCGCCCAGATTAACGCCTTTTTGATACCCTTCAAATCTTCTCATCTTATACACCTCTTCAGAAATTGCTGAGTTTTTTGTTTTTATTTAATGGTTCCGACTTTTGGTCTCACATCTCTTTGTTTAGCTTCGCTCCAACCATTTACGCCTTCATAATCTTTTTTGGTGAAGTTGGTCGTAATGGTTTTCTTTGCATTGACTGTCAGGTCGGTCAGGTATATAGGCTTTTTGGACATTTTCTGTCCCTGACTGCCGAAGCTTACATTAGTGTTTATCAAACATGTCTTCTTTGTATTGATAGCTTTTGGAACATCAGTTTTTTTATTCTCATCCCAGACGTTTATAAAGTCTTTTAGTGGTATGTTTTTAATTGTCACAGCATAGTATTTTCCAACCTTTTTATATGTGGCAAATCCGCCTACACGGGATGGCTTATAATCATTGGAGGCATCTTCCTTCCACATCACGATATAGCCGTAATGGTTTTCGAGCACAATTTTGTATTTTGCCTCAATAAAGCCGCCCCAAACAGGATTACCTTTCTTGTCAAAGGAGGTTACATGTACGCCGTAATCAAGATCAAATCTTGAATCATCAGCCTTAAGAGCATCAACAGGCACATAAACGGTGTTGCTTATGGACATGTTTTTTGTCAGTTTGGATCTGGTTTTGTGTGCGACATTCAGGCTATATCTGTTCTGGCCTACTATTTTTTGGTTTTCTTCTTCTGAGCGTATTTCCGGTGGTTCCCAACGTACATTTTTGAATGCCACGCTTAAATATACGACTTTTGTACTGTCTGCTGCTCTGGCACTCAGGGCAGGTGTGCCTATGATCATGCCCGCAGCCATGGCGATACCAAGGGTTGCTGCAATAAGGCGCCTTAAGAATTTCTTTTCCATCATAATAATCCTCGCTTTCTTTATGTGCATTTAGCCGGCACATTGATGCCGTATATCTGTATGACTTAAGTTTTGGGCAAAAGACTTTGTGCCGGCTATGATATTATGGTGCGTGAAATTTCAAAACTCTGATATGACCAGTGTTTTCTCAGATATCAGCCTTCCAGAGACCATGGAGATTGCAATACTCGTAAGCTGCAACAGCCTTCTCGCCGTCAGCAAGGACGAATTCAGCACAAGGCTTGTCGCTTGGTGTAAGCTCTTTTAACATGAAGCCCTTGTCTGTCTCAAGGATAATATACTGGATGAAATGGTTCTCCATCATGGGATGCTCAACCTCGCCGACCTTAACAACGATCTTGCTGCCGTCAGCTGTGACTACAGGAACGTGCTTCTCAAAAGCACCGTCTGATGTTCCTGGGATGAGCTCGGTCATGGGATCGCCGCAGCAAACCGGTGTACAGGCTGCATTGTTGATCTTGATGACCATACTGCCGCATTTTTCACATTTGAATACCTTCATAACACAGAAACCCTCCTTTAAACTATGCCTGTTGCATCCGCTTTTCAGGATGCGATTGTAATAGCGTTGCTCTTTTATCATAGCATAACGCAGGCGTAAAAGTTATTAGATTTTTATTAATAAATGGGGCGTAATAGCGTTTTTATTTTCTGTTTTTTCTAAACTGGAGAGGAGTCATGTTGAATTCTTTTTTAAAGCTGGCAGTCATGTTCCCAGGATAGGAAAAACCGCACTCTAAGGAGATGTCCATCACTGACATGTCGGTGGACAGAAGGAGGTTCTGGACATGCTTAAGCCTGGTAAGGCAGAGGTATTCAGAGAAGGGCCTGCCAAGCTGGGCGCAAAAGAGCCTTGAGAAATACGATACCGAATAACCTGAGATGGCAGCTACGTCTTCAATCCTGATGGGCTTGTTGTAGTTCTTTTCAATATAATAGACTGCTTCTACGATGGGCTCAGATAGTACAAGGCTGTGCATGACGGATGTGTCAGAACCGAAGCGCCCCCTGTCGTTTATAAAAGACAGGATGGAGTAGAGAAGACACTTGCATCTGAAATCGCTGGTGGCAGCAGACTCGGAAGAACCTGCACTTTCGCAGGAATCGTAGGCGTCGAGGAGCATACCTGCCATGGCAAATATCTGCTTTTGATCCTGCTCATCAAACTGCTTGGGCGGGTCTGAAAAGATATTGTCCATGACCTGTGATCCCACAGCTGAAATGAAGTCCTCGGCATAAGCCGGGGAGAACTTGATAAGGTAACTCTCGTAATGCCCTGATGAAGCCGGTACTGTCCTGTGATACAGATATGGGGCGATGGCGTTTACATAGCCGGCATGGAGGGTGTAGCTCATGGTGGGGGTTATGACCTTTCTGTCGCCGTGGATGATAAAGCCCAGGGAGTAATGGTCTGATGCTACTTCCATGGAACTCATCTCAAAATCTCCGGAGAGGTTTCTGTATGTAATTGTAAACTGTTTGCCCTGAGGAAGCGGAAGTGCCATTTTAATACCTCTTTTTCGGAATGCTAAAAAGCTGATGATACAGCCCAAATAATGATGAAAATGAATTAAAGATCATGAAAACAAATCGTTTATGCAAATATCATGACATGAAATAATAATTTTTACCATGCTTTTATGAAAAAATAATGAGAAAAACATTAAATGATGTAGCAGAATAATAGAGAACTGATAAAGAACGGCATTTTACAGCGAAAGTCGCGCAGATAAAGGAAGATGATCAGATGAGAAGCGGGAAGAAAAAGATAGACATGACCTCGGGAAGCATAATAAGGAACGTGATCCTTTTTGCAATACCGATAGTTATAGGAAACATATTGCAGCAGCTTTATACAACAGTTGATACTCTTGTAGTTGGCAGATACTGCGGAGATTCCTCACTGGCGGCAGTTGGAACAAGTTCTCAGCCTGTTGAGGTTCTTTTATGCATCTTCCTGGGAATAGGTTCGGGCGTATCCATTCTGGTATCGCAGCAGATTGGTGCCGGCAATGAAGAAAAAGTCTCACAGATCTCGGCAACTGCCACATCATTTGTATATCTGTGCGGCATTCCGGTAGCAGTTCTGGGAATTGTGCTGGCGCCGGTGATCTTAAAATACATGGGAGTTCCTGAGGAAGTCTCTGATGCGGCCCTTATGTACACCAGACTAGTGTTTGTGGGTGCACTTGGAAATATCGGCTATAACATGAATGCGGGGATACTCCGCGGACTGGGAGACAGCGTTGCGTCCCTGTGGTTTCTGGTGGTGTCCTGTATCTCAAACGTAGTCCTTGATATTGTTTTTGTGGCAGGCCTTAGATGGGATGTGAGAGGAGCAGCCCTTGCCACCAGCATCGCCATGTTCCTGTCATGGATCACAAGTGTTGTCTATATCAAAAAGAGATTTCCTGAGCTCGCCTTTACCTTTTTACCAAAGAGGATAAATGGTGATGATATGAAGGCAATACTTGCCATCGGACTTCCTATAGGTCTTAACAACTCTCTGTTCTCCTTTGGCCATATGGCAATGCAGACCCTGGTGAATGCCCAGGGGTATAAATTCATGGCGGGAGCTTCGGTCGCAGGCAGGATCACGGGTATAACAAATGTTGCCATAACAGCTGTTTCGGCAGCAGCCTCCACCTTCTCCGGACAGAATTTCGGCGCCGGGAATTTCAGGAGGCTTCGCCAGGGATATATCATGATACCTGTGATAAATGGCATCGCAACCCTTGGACTGGGTCTGGCCTTCATTTCCTTCAGGATGCCGATCCTGGGATTCTTTTCAAAGGATCCTGAGGTGCTGATGTACGCCGGCAGATATGTGGTTGCCGTGCTGCTGTCACAATGGTGCTATGCGGTATTTAACTGTATCTCAAATATCGTGAACGGCGTTGGTTATGTCAAGTACACAACAGTCATCAATCTGATGATGCTGTGGGCTGTGAGGATCCCCTGCGCATACCTTATAAACAGATATTTTGACGGAACATATGTTATGCTCTGTTTCCCCATATCCTTTGCATTCGGAATGTTATGTATGATAGGTTATTACGTCTTTTCCCCTGACTTTAACGAGATAATAAGCAGGGGAAAGGACCTGCCCCAAAGAAGCTTTCACCCGGTGAGCGGACTAAACCGTAGTAGGGCCGTGTAAGTATAGCGCTTGATATTCTTTGGGAGATATTCCGTATTCTTTTTTGAATGATTTAAAAAAGCTTGAATAGTCCCTGAACCCAAACCTCTCATAAGTCTTGCTGATGCTCTCGCCGCTGATTATGGCGTCCCGGCACTCGGCAAGACGTTTTTTTATTATGTACTGGTGGAGTGATATTCCGAGAGTATCCTTAAAAAGATGGGATATATAGTATTTGCTGACAAAGAATTTCCCGGCGATGTCCTCCAGGGACAGAGTATCTTCCAGGTTGCTCTCAACGTAAGAGAGGATGTTCTGGAAAAGAGACAGCTCATCACTGCCGCCTCGCTTGTGTTCATCGTCGTAGATGCTCCGGTTGATTGTGAGGATCAGGTCACAGAGGCACAGATGCCTTGCGGCAGCGCTTCCGTAGCGCTCGGCTGAGATCTCCTCTAAAAGCCGAAGGAACCTGGATTCCACCAGATGAAAATCCGCGGGAGCCAGGTGGTAGATGTATTTGTGGAAGGCCTCTGCCTTCTGTATCAGATACATGTAGTCCACAGATTCTTCGAGTAGTGAGTTACAGCAGCTCTTGCTGATCCAGAATACGAAGCGCCGGTATGTCTTTTCCGGATCATTCATTATGGCGTGGTGGGAAGTGCCCGGCGGGACCAGCATAAGATCGCCGGGAGACATCTTGTGGCGCTGCACCTTGCCGTTTCCGGCAAAGATCTCCATGGTTATGTCACCCTCGATGAAAAGATAGCATTCGTAGTAGTCGTGGGCATGGGGAGTCAGAGTCTTAAAGCCCCTGTCGGCGTAGTAGAATACTTCGAAGTCGGAGGAGAGCATGTATTGTCTTGTGTTGAAGGATGATCTTAATTTGTTTTTCATGAATACAGTTTACAATACCTGAAGTGTCAGCACAACAATTTTTGCAAAGTTGGAAACAAGTTATTCTATTCTAAATGTTCCTCGGAAAAAGTAAAGTGGATATAACAAAACAAAAACCAATGCTCCTTTGCAGGGAGCGCTCAATCTGGAGGGAATAATCTATGGAAATGACACTTCGCTGGTACGGCACTGATTACGATACTGTTAAACTCTGGCAGATCAGACAGATCCCGGGGGTACACGGGGTTATAACAACTCTTTACAACAAGCAGGCAGGAGAGCTCTGGGAGCAGGATGAGATCAAGGCTCTCAAGAAGGATGTCGAGGCAGAAGGCCTTAAGATCGCCGGAATCGAGTCTGTAAACGTCTCAGACGCCATTAAGGCTGCCACCGCAGACAGAGATCTTCACATCGACAATTATATTAAGACTCTTGAGAACCTGGGCAAAGAGGACATCCACATGGTATGCTACAACTTCATGCCCGTGTTTGACTGGACCAGGACAGAGCTGGCAAGAAAGAGAGAGGACGGCTCAACAGTCCTTGCTTACACCCAGGAGGCTGTGGATGCCATCAATCCTGAGAAGATGTTCGAGTCTATATCCGGAGAGATGAACGGCACGGTAATGCCCGGCTGGGAGCCTGAGAGAATGGCTCATGTAAAAGAGCTTTTTGAGCTTTACAAGGATGTTGACGAGGATAAGCTCTTCGAGAATATCGTTTATTTCCTGAAGGCCATTATGCCTGTATGCAATAAGTATGACATCAAGATGGCAATCCATCCCGATGATCCCGCATGGTCAGTATTTGGCCTTCCCAGGATCATCAATAATGAGAAGAACATCTTAAAGCTCATGAAGGCTGTCGATGATGTACACAACGGTGTGACCTTCTGCTCAGGTTCTTACGGCACCAGCCTTGAGAATGACCTGCCTCATATGATTAGAGCACTGGAGGGAAGGATCCACTTTGCACATGTAAGGAACCTGAAGTTCATATCACCCACCAACTTCGAAGAGGCTGCACATCTTTCTGCTGACGGAACCTTCGACATGTACGAGATCGTAAAGGCTCTCTATGAGACAGGATTTGAGGGACCTATCCGTCCTGACCACGGAAGAATGATCTGGGGCGAGGTTGCAATGCCAGGATACGGACTTTACGACAGGGCACTTGGTGCAACATACATCAACGGCCTCTGGGAAGCTATTGAGAAGTCACACCAGAGAGGTGTCTGAGTAAATCTGTCGCCGGATAACGGGCTTTGACGAGGCGGATCACTTGTCCGTAAGATCAGACGCATGGCGCCTGAGAGGACAGGTGCCTCGTGCCTGCAGGAATAGATACATGAAGTCCGTGAGGGCAGATGCCGGTGCATGTAATAATAGGCATTGGGTACTTTCAAGAGCAGATGACTGTTTTTAATCAGAGTCTTGCAAATGTAATCAGAGTATTAATTTGGAAAAGAGGAAAATACAGATGAAATTAAATGCTGCCAGCGTATATGCTGATAATAACTGGAAGGATAAGGGCTTTTTTGTACCCTCCTTTGACAGGGAAAAAATGATAAAAGAGACAGTGGCAAATCCTGAGTGGGTACACTTCGGAGCCGGCAATATCTTCAGGGCATTTCAGGCTAACCTGGCCCAGAGGATGCTGGAACAGGGATTCAATGACAAGGGACTTACGGTTGTTGAGGGCTTTGACTACGAGATAATTGAAAAGATGTACAGACCTCATGACAATCTTTCTCTCCTGGTGACTCTCAAGGCTAACGGTTCTGTTGAGAAGTCAGTGATAGCAAGTATTGCAGAGTCCTGCATATTAGATTCCGCAAATAAAGCTGAGTTTGAGAGACTGAAAGAGATCTTTGCTTCTGATTCTCTCAAGATGACAACCTTCACCATCACAGAGAAGGGCTATAGCCTTGTCAACGCAGCCGGAGAGACCCTCCCTGCTGTTAAGGAGGATTTCGCGGATGGCCCCGAGGCTCCAAAGAGCTACATCGGAAAGGTATCAGCTCTTTTATATGCAAGGTATAAAGCCGGTGAGAAGAAGATCGCCATGGTGAGCACTGACAACTGCTCCCACAACGGAGACAAGCTCTATGCCGCCGTCCATGCCTTTGCTGAGAACTGGGTGGAAAACGGAAAGGCTGAAGCAGGATTCCTTTCATATGTAGAGGATGAGAACAAGGTAAGCTTCCCGTGGTCCATGATCGACAAGATCACTCCAAGACCTGATGATTCAGTTAACGAGATCCTGAAGAAGGACGGAGTTGAGGAGCTGGAGCCTGTGGTAACTTCCATGAAGACCTACGTTGCTCCTTTCGTAAACGCTGAGGAGAGCGAGTACCTTGTTATCGAGGACAAGTTCCCTGCCGGCAGGCCTGCACTTGAGAAGGTTGGTGTAATATTCACCGACAAGGAAACTGTTGACAAGGTGGAGAGAATGAAGGTCTGCACCTGCCTCAATCCGCTTCATACTGCACTTGCAGTATATGGATGCATCCTTGGATACCAGAAGATCTCTGATGAGATGAAGGATGAGAACCTTGTCAAGCTTGTTAAAGAGATTGGTTATACCGAAGGACTTCCTGTTGTGACAGATCCCGGAGTTATCAAGCCCCAGGAGTTTATCGATACAGTAGTGAATGTAAGGATCCCCAATGTGTTCATGCCTGACACACCTCAGAGAATAGCCACGGATACCTCACAGAAACTTGCCATCAGATTTGGTGAGACCATCAAGGCTTATGAGGCTTCTGATAAACTGGATGTTAAGTCACTTAAGTTCATTCCCATGGTTCATGCCGGCTGGCTTCGCTACCTCATGGCCATAGATGATCAGGGCAAAGAGTTTGAGCTCAGTGCTGACCCGCTGCTTGATAAGGCAAGAGCATTTGTCGCTGATATTAAGCTCGGAGAGAGTGACTCTGAGAAGATCAGGAATGCCGTACTGCCGCTTCTTAAGGACGCTTCCGTGTTTGGAGTTGACCTTGAGGAAGCAGGTTTAGCTGATCTGGTTATCGGATATTTCACTGAGCTTGTAGCCGGAGAAGGCGCAGTAAGGAAGACACTTGAGAAATACTGCGGATGATTTCAGACAGACGGAGGGTGCTGTGTGGAAGACGCTGGAGAAATACCGCGGATAATTTCTGACACGCGGAAGGTGTTGTGCGGAAGATGCCGGAGAGATACTGCGGATGATTTCAGACAGACGGAGGGTGCTGTGCGGAAGATGCTGGAGAAATACTGCGGATAATTTCAGGCAGGCGGAAGGTGCTGTGCGGAATATGCCGGAGAAATACTGCGGATGATTTCTAACAGACGATGAATGATACTGACATTATACGGATTTATCACTTAGGGGTGCAGACAGGAACTTGGACCTGGCTTAATTGTCGGGAGAGGAGATTCTGGCTGTACCCCTCCCTTTTTGCGGGGACATTCCGGATGTCGAAAGAGCCTCTTTATTTGGGAGCTAAATATCGTTCGAGGCGTATTTGAGAGCATTGCCGGTGAATTTAATCCATGATCTGCAAGGTGAGGAAATGCGTATAAAATATGTGTTTATGAGTTTTTCGTAGGTCTTCTTTCCAATTTAAAGACTGATCAGTGCGTATAAGATCAATGAAACGGCATGATTTATACGTCTTAAGCGTCTCGTATTTACTAAAAACGGCGTATAAAAATGGTATATTTTCCACTTTTATACGCCGTTAACTTCCTTTGGGGGAGTTATATGTCATGACAGTTCGATTTTAATGCAAGCCATGACATTGTATTGTATATTTCGCATGAATTCACTATCACCACTATTGCCAGAGCTCATGTTAGGTATAACCAACAGGTTTCATTGCAAGCCATGATTACACTGTATTGAATATTGGAATTCATTGTGTGATATAACCACTGACTTCACGGCATACCATTGTTGCCTGTCTTTATTGGCATGCTTCACTTCGCTGCCTTGGTATTCTGGCCGATACCGGTCTTATGGATTACTATAATCGTAGCTACCATAAGGATGATTCCAAGAGGCAGACATATGATCCAGTTTCTGATAAATCCGGACAGGATGTAGGCGACTACGGATACAGCAGCTGCAGTCATAGCATATGGAAGCTGAGTTGAAACGTGATTGATGTGCTTACACTGAGCTCCGGCACTGGCCATGATAGTAGTGTCGGAAATAGGTGAGCAGTGGTCTCCGCATACAGCACCGGCCATGCAGGCTGAGATGGCGATGATCATAAGCTCATTACTCATATCTGAACCAAATACGTTAACAACGATAGGAATAAGGATACCGAAGGTTCCCCATGAAGTTCCGGTTGCAAATGCAAGGAATGCACCAACAAGGAATACAAAGGCGGGCAGGAAGCTCATGAGAGCTCTGTTGTCAGCAATGTTTGCAACAAGTCCGGCAACATAGTTGGCAGCGCCCAGGGAATCTGTCATGCTCTTCAGTGTCCACGCGAAGGTGAGAATAAGGATGGCAGGAACCATGCTCTTAAAGCCTTCGGGAATGGCATTCATGCAATCGTTGAAACTCATTACTTTTGTAGCGAGATAGAAGATGATTGTCAGTACAAGTGCTACAACCGAACCATATACAAGACCAACAGATGCATCTGAATTTGAGAAGGCATCTACAAAGCTGGCACCCTCAAAGAATCCGCCGGTGTAGATCATACCTATGATACAGCAAATGATGAGAGTAACGATTGGAAGTACCAGGTGTATAACCTTACCCTTCTGTGATACAGGCGGGTGAGGCTGGTCACCTGCACCTGTGGGGCTTGTTTTTGACAGGTAGCTTGTGTCGTTGGCATCCTTATCTCCGTTGACCTTGGCGTTTAATTCTGCCAGTTTCATCGGGCCGTAATCGAAATCTGAAATGGTCAGGGTTATCATCATGGCAATTGTAAGGAGTGCATAGAAATTATAGGGAATGGCTCTTACAAAAAGTGTAAGACCATTGGCTCCGTCAACAAATCCTGTTACAGCTGCCGCCCAGGATGATATAGGAGCGATGATACATACGGGAGCAGCTGTGGCATCGATGAGGTATGCCAGCTTCTCTCTTGATATGCGGTGTTTGTCTGTCAGGGGCTGCATTACGGAACCCACAGTAAGACAGTTGAAATAGTCATCGATAAAGATCAGGACTCCGAGAACTATTGTTGCCAGCTGGGCTCCAATCTTGGTTTTTACGTGGGTCACGGACCATTTTCCAAAGGCTGCCGAACCACCGGCCCTGTTCATGAGCATTACCATGCTGCCCAGAATAACCAGGAAAATGAGAATTCCCACGTTCCATGCATCTGAGAGCTGGGCGATCATTCCGTCCACAAACACATGCTCAATGGTGCCTGTGAAACTGAAACCTGAGTAGAGACAGCCTCCCACCAGTATGCCTATGAAAAGAGATGAGTAAACCTCTTTTGTGATAAGCGCAAGGGCTATGGCAATAATGGGCGGGAGAAGTGACCAAAAGGTATCTGCAAACATATGATTTCCTCCTCAACTTTTTTTCATATTGCATTTGATCACCAGGATCAGGACAGGTATTATGTCTTTTCCTGATAAATCAGTACACTAAAACATTATAGCTTGAAAGTTTGACGCAGTAAAGTGGGAAAGTTTTACTTTGGCAGATTTTAAGCGGAATTTGAGATGGGGAGGAATGCGATATGCTTCGAGAGGGATTCGATATGTTTACTTGAACTTGTTGTTTTATGAATGTACAATGTTAAAGTGTAATAAGCATAAGGAGGAGATTAGTATGAAAATTTGTCCAAACTGCGGTACTTCCGTTAATGATGATGCAACTTTTTGCAATAACTGCGGTGCTTCTTTGAACTCTGTAACACCTGTTGCCGATGCGGCCAAGGACACACCATCCATGGCGCCTGCATCTCAGCCAGCGGCATCTGCGCAGGCAGCGCCTGGTAACGCTCCGATTCAGGATGGCACCATACATCAGGCTCCTTTGGCGCCGCCTGTGATGCAGCAGAATTTCCAGCAGGGGGCTTATGGCCAGCCCCAGGGTCAGCCCATGGGTCAGCCATATATGCAGCAGCCCTACTTTGATCCCAAGGATCACACAGCAGAGTTTGATCCCAAAGATATTGCAGACAACAAGCTGTTTGCGGTGGTTCCGTATTTCTTTTCATTTATCGCAGGAGTTATAGTTGGAATATACGTGAATGATTCACTGTTCCTTAAGTTCCATGTGAAGAATGCTCTTAGGCTTGATATCGCATCGATTCTTGCTGCGCTGCTCTTTATCATTCCTATCCTTGGCTGGGTTGCCGGTGGTGTATGCCTTGCAATTCTTGCAGTAGTCAAGATCATTGCCATTGTTCATGCTTTCAGCGGCAAGGCTAAGGACCTTCCTATAATAAGTGGGATTAAGTTCCTGAAGTGAGATTATATTGTATAATCATATGGTTTTGTCATATAGTACGATCATATGGTTTTGTCATATAGTACGATCATATAGTTTTGTCATATAGTACGATCATATAGTTTTGTCATATAGTACGATCATATGGTTTTGTCATATAGTACGATCATATTGTATTGCCATATAGTACGATCATAAAGTACTTCCATATAGTACAGTCATATAGTACGGCAATATTGTACGGCAATATACTACGGCTATTTTTATACTGCGGCGTCTTTTTTACGGGATGCCGCAGTGTTTTTGTCAGTATAAAGTTAAATTCTTGCGATTTTCTTAAGATTTCCGATAGATTTTCTTAAGATTGAAGCAAACCTATTTACATCTCTATTGGGGTGTGATATCGTCGTCTTCGTTGAGGAAATGCAAACGAAATATTTTTTATCTGCTCCATTCGGAGCAATCGCCGATTGCGGACAGCGTGTCTAATTCGCTGTACTTATTCTGCGACGGTGATGTCTTCCAAACACTGAACTTACTGGGGTGTCTTATGTGGGATTGCGCTGAGAATCTGCGCGTTCTATGTTCATAAGTTGCGCTGATTTTCTGATGATCAGGGCCTTATGGATGTCTTTTTCCTCTGTGGGTTTGGTGTTTGTCTTTTTACAGAAATGAATCTCAATACAATCCTGGTTTTGAGTAAGACGAAAATAGGGGGTGCGTCGGTCACTGAAGAGGGAAGGCATGGCATATTAAAAATGATAGATATTATGTGGCGTCGGCCTGATAAGCAAGAACAGCATGATAGGCCGACGAAAAATACTGATATAATTCAGATATGAATGGAACGTCGGCCTGTGCAGTAAAAGATACAGAACAGGCCGACAGAAAACACAGTGATGGTTCAGATATTTATGGGAATGTCGGCCTGAAAAACAAAAACTGGTGAGTAGGCCGACGGAATGACATGACAAGAGGGCAATAGGTGCAATACCGTCGGCTTGAGAAGAGAAAACAATTTTACAGGCCGACGGAGTAACCTGATAAGTGGATAATATGGGCAATATCGTCGGCCCGAGAAGAGAAAATGATATGACAGGCCGACGGAGTGACATGACAAGAGGATAGGTGCAATACTGCCTGTCTTAGAAAAGAAAACTATAAAACAAGATGACAGATGGACATGGCAAAGGATGATAGACACAATGACGTCGGCTTGAGAAGAGGAGACTAAAAAAGGCCGACAGAAGGTAATCAGTGGAAATGTGAAATTATCAAAAATATAGGAGGAGTTTAGACGGGTCAATATGAAAATCTATAATATGGAATTATCTAAGAGAAAAAAAGCTCTGGAAGAAGCAATCAGAAATGCTAAAATGTATTTGGAAACTGCGCCGGATGGGAAAATCAGGGCTACCAGGAGTGGTTGGGGTAAAACTCACTTTTATCATGTTACTAAGGAAACGGGTGAGAGCGGAAAATACTTACGAAATGAGGACTTTGCACTTA
>JAEEGH010015890.1_pt1 | contig 16278 bp, 9 predicted proteins | sample 9134181 | NCBI WGS metagenome assembly JAEEGH01 (sample SAMN16246544, study PRJNA631951) | gut metagenome | biome: gut microbiome; feature: rumen; material: DP-attached | host: Bos | place: Iran: Karaj | collected 2018-10
TTCTATGCAAAGTATGAAAATGGCGACAGCAAGATAACAGTCGAGAACTTCGATTATAAAGACGCTACAGCTACTTTCGTTGCAGATGCCGACACATTCACAGCACTCGTTGAGGGCGATCTCGCTCCCGCAGACGCCATTAAGTCCGGCAAACTCGCAGTTGAGGGCAACGAGGCAGGCTGCGCAGATATCTTCAATGCGATAGCTCCCAAGAAGGCTGCTCCCGCGAAGAAGGCTGCTCCTGCAAAGAAGGCGGCTCCCGCAAAGAAGGCGGCTGCTGCAAAGCCCGCTGCTCCCGCAGCTAAGTCTGCAGCAAAGAAGTAATTGCAACAATTCCGGCGCATATACCGTTTTCGGTGTATGCGCCTTTTGCTGTTATTGGCGGTAACTCCGTCGAAACTTTGAAAATTTATCCGGCGTTTCCCGAAAACGCCACAGGAAGAATGTGATGATCGTATGCCGCTTCTGAAAGACGTTCGCCCCGGTGAGAGCGTTCGTGTCGGAAAAATAAACGGTACCGGTGCGCTCCGGCAGCACTTTCTCGATATGGGGATAATCCCCGGCACAGAGATCACGGTCGTGCAGCTCGCGCCTATGGGCGACCCTATGGAGCTGCGTCTGCACGGGTATGAGCTCACACTCAGGCTCGCGGATGCCGGCGAGATAGATGTCACGCCCGTCGCCGAAAAGAAAGAGCCGATACACGCAAAAGTGAAACGCCGCAAAACCGATCACCCCGGTCTCGGTGAGGGCGGTAAGTTCCACGCGAAAGGCGACGGCGACCCGCTCCCCGAAGGAACGGTGATGAAGTTCGCGCTGGTGGGAAATCAGAACAGCGGAAAGACGACTCTTTTCAATCAGCTGACAGGGTCAAATCAGCATGTCGGTAACTTTCCGGGCGTTACCGTGGACCGGAAGGACGGAGAGATCAAGGGACATCCCCATACGCTCGTAACGGACCTTCCCGGGATCTATTCCATGTCTCCCTATAGTGACGAGGAGATCGTTTCCCGGAATTATGTTCTTACCGAACACCCCAAAGCCATTATCAATATCGTTGACGCGATGAATATCGAACGGAATCTGTATCTCACAATGCAGCTTCTGGAAATGAACATCCCGATGGTCATCGCGCTCAATATGATGGACGAGGTTTATTCCAATGGCGGTTCGATCGACATCAACGAACTGGAAGCGGGGCTCGGCGTTCCGGTCGTTCCGATCTCCGCGGCAAAAAACCAGGGGATCAACGAGCTGATCGAGCATGCCGTTCATGTGGCGCATTACCGGGAACGGCCGCTTCGCCAGGACTTCTGTGCGGAAAACGAAAACGGCGGCGCGGTTCACCGGTGCCTGCACGCCGTCAGCCATCTCATTGAGGATCACGCGAAAAGGGAGGATCTGCCGATCCGGTTTTCCGCGTCCAAGGTCATTGAAGGGGATGAGCGGATCATTTCCCGGCTCGGGCTGGACCAGAACGAGCAGGAGACCATGGAGCATATCGTTCTGCAGATGGAAAAGGAACGGGGAATGGACCGGAGCGCTGCCATCGCGGACATGCGCTATGCCTTTATCCGCCGGATCTGTAAACGGTCGGTGCATCGCCCGGCAAAGAGTAAAGAGAGCATCCGCAGTGAAAAGATCGATAAGGTCCTGACCGGAAAGTGGACAGCGATCCCGTTCTTTATCCTGATCATGGGCGTTGTGTTCTGGCTGACCTTTGATGTGATCGGAGGAAATCTGCAGGAGCTTTTGGGGCACGGGATCGATATGCTGACGCAGGCCGCCGACACGGCACTTACCGCAGCAAAGGTCAATGAAGTGCTGCATGGGTTGATCATCGACGGGATCTTTAAGGGCGTGGGAAGCGTGGTCAGTTTCCTGCCCATCATCGTCACCCTGTTTTTCTTCCTGTCCATTATGGAGGACAGCGGTTATATCGCGCGCGTGGCCTTTGTTATGGATAAACTCCTGCGCAAGATCGGCCTTTCCGGACGGAGCATCGTCCCCATGCTGATCGGGTTCGGCTGTACGGTGCCGGCGGTCATGTCCACGCGTACGGTGCCGAGCGAACGGGACCGGAAGATGACGATCCTGCTGACGCCCTTTATGAGCTGTTCCGCGAAACTGCCGATCTACGCGTTTTTTGTGGGCGCGTTTTTCCAAAAGTACAGGGCGCTGATCATGATCTCCTTGTATCTACTTGGGATCCTGCTCGCGGTTCTCGTAGCGCTGCTGTTTCGGAAGACGCTGTTTCGCGGCGAACCGGTGCCGTTTGTGATGGAGCTGCCGAATTACCGGATGCCCGGGGCAAAAAACGTGGGACAGCTTCTCTGGGAAAAGGCAAAGGACTTTCTGCAGAGAGCGTTCTCTGTGATCCTGATCGCCACGATCATCATTTGGCTTTTGAACAGCTTCAACTTCCACTTTGAACTTGTTGCGGATCAAAAGGACAGTATCCTCGCAACGATCGCCGGCTGGATCACGCCGGTCATGCAGCCGCTGGGGCTCGGAGACTGGCGCTTTACCACTTCTTTGATCAGCGGCGTGATGGCAAAGGAGAGTGTGGTCTCCACGCTCCAGCTTCTGTTCCCCGGAGGGATCACCGGCGTGATGACCGGGGCTTCGGCAATTTCCCTTTTGGTGTTTTCGCTGCTTTATACGCCCTGTGTGGCTGCGATCGCTTCGATCCGCCGGGAACTCGGAAGAAAATGGGCTGTCGGCGTGATCCTCTGGCAATGCCTGATCGCCTGGGGCGCAGCCTTTATCACATTCCAGATTGCGAGACTGGTCATCTAAAGAATTGGAGATAGTACGATGAAGAGTAAATTATTAAGAACCGTATCTGCCCTTGGTCTTGCCGCTGCACTTACCGCTTCGGCGGGAGCCTGCGGGGAAAAGGCTCCGGTGCAGGAACCGGTGAAAACGATTAGTTCGGAAAGCCCTGAACCGGTGAGTGAAGTGAAGGAAGCCGCTTCAGAGGAAACGGAGATTGCGGAAACGGAGCCGGAAGAGGCGGCTGCAGAAGAGACACTTGCCGCCAAACTGGCCGGGATCTATTCCTGCAAAAATGGGGAGGAGGGCTATACGCTGGAGCTTTTTGAAGCCGGTGGGAATCTCTACGGCTATGTGGATGAGGGCGGTTACTCTTATTGGGCGCTGGAGCTGGTTCCACGTAACCCCGAAGAGCTGCTGGATCCGGATACGAAAAGCCTGGAGCTTGGCGTGCTTTCGTTTTCCAATATGTCGAACCTGACGGAATGGTGGAGCAGCCCCGAGCTTTGTATGCTCACGGCAGAGAATGGCGAACTGAAATTCAGCGGCATGGACGGCGCGGATCAGCCGGTCACGAAGAATGGGGCGGAGGTTGTTTTTACGCCGGATGAGGAGGCAGAGGGCGCATTTCCCTATGTAAACGAGGCGGATCCGAAAAATGCCGATCCGAGCCTTACCGGTTTATGGAAAGAAAACACCGAAGAGAGTACTTCATGGTTTTGGTTCAATGAGGACGGGACGTTCCAGGTCTATCAAAAAATGCCGGGAACGGAAGTGTGTTACGGAAAAGGAAATTATAAGGCTACGGAACCGGGAACCTGTGAAATAATGTTCTCCAGACCGGAAAGCGGCGGGATGCCCTATGAGCTTACATTAAATTATGAGACCGGTCAGGATACATTGGACCTGGTTCCAACAGAAAACGGATGGAGTGGAGTTGACGGATGGGAAGCCGACGAAAAATGCAGCCTTGTGAAAGCGGATGAGGCGGAGATCCCGCTTGTTGTGCTGACGGAGCCGGACGACCCGGCGGCCCTTCGCGCGGATCCCCGGACCATTTCATACGATGGGAAGGAAAGAGTACTTACCTCGCAGTTTTTAGCCTCTTCGGATATCGAAAACAACGGCAAAAACTTCCTTCGTATCGGGAATATGGTGTATTTTCGGACCGCGTTTCCGGATGAGAATGCAATGGAGTTCAGCGGGCTGTGGGGGTATTTCTTAAACAATCAGGAATTGGCGGAGTACGGAAAAGTCAGTTTCTGCGACCTTGAAACAGGGGAAACCGGTACGGCGTTTTTCTGCAATGCAGCCGGCCCCTTATGGTATCTCGACGGCCGTTTTTACAATACGCTCAACGACGGGACACTTATCCGCTGCTGGCCTGACGGGAGCGGGCAGAAGGACTTTGTCTCGACGGAATACACGTCGGTCAGAGATGCCTCCGCGGAGAATGACTATCTTGCCTACTATGATTACAGCAATGAGATGGTCATGGTGACCGACGGCACGATCTACGGCGGCTCCTACACCCGAGGCGGCGAGGATACGATCGCGCATCTGAAATTCGCCGGTGAGGATCTTTTCATGGAGGTCTATGACCATGAGATCGACGGTACGGTGCTGGTGGAACTGAAGCCGGACGGAACCACGATCGAATACGGGGTGCTGCCCGCCAGCCACAACTACGGCTGGACAACCCCGGAGCTTACGCAGACCGAGCGGGACGGCGATAAGGTCTATCTGGCCTTTGCCTGGTTTGACGGAACGATGGCGATCTTATCGGACTATGCGGTGGTTTCCCTGACCGAAGGCGACGAAGGGAGCTTAAAGGTCCTTGTGCAGGATCTTCCGGACGGTTTTGAAGACGGGTCCGATGCGCCCTGGTTTGTGATCGAAGATGGGGAAAGCGTCCGTTATACAAGACATGACCCGCATGGCGAAGCAGCTCTTTCCAACCGGAGTTACGGAGACCTGGTATATTACGCCTCCCCCGATCAGGAAGAGGTGGTCGTGCCGAACCTGATCCCGGAATACCCGCTCTCACAGCCGGATGGCGCGGAAACCAAGATCTTCCAGGCAGCCGAACGCGCCGGCGACAGCATCTTCTACTGCATTGCGGATTGTGAAAGAAAGTTCGGGGAAGACATCGGCTGGAGAGAAGGCTATGTGTACAGAGGCATGCACTTCTGCCGGGCGGATCTGTCGACAGGCGAGACTGTAGAATTGGATCTGTTGTAAATCAAAGTTATTGAAGGAGGAACGAAATGAGCGAACCGAAAGAACTCTTTATTCCCTGCGACGGCATCAATATCCATGCCAAGCTGACCCTGCCGGAGGGGAAAGAAAAATGCCCTCTGATCATTCTTTACCCGGGCTTTACCGGACACATTGAAGAGGAGCACATCCTGCAGGCGGAGGCCGGCATGCTCGATGCGGGTGCCGCGGTGCTTCGGGCCGAAATGTACGGGCATGGGAAAACCGGAGGAGAGTTTAAGGAGCATACGCTGTTCAAATGGATCACCAATGCGTATTATGTGCTGAATTACGCTGAAACGCTGGATTTTGCCACATCCATCAGTATCGCGGGGCATTCCCAGGGCGGGCTTTTAGCCATCCTGATCGCGGGCATGTATCATGACAAGATCCGTGCCGGGATCTTTCTGTCGCCCGCGCTGATGATCCCGGAGATCGCCCGCAGCGGGGAGATTTTGGGCGTATACTTTGATCCTGGAAAAGTGCCGGATGTGATCGATCGGGAAGAGGGGTTAAAGCTCAGCGGAAACTATGTCCGCGTGGCGCAGACGATCTATGTGGAAAAGATCGCGCCGTCTTTCCGCGGTCCGGCATTGATCGTGCACGGCACCACAGACGAAACGGTCCCCTTCCGCTGCGCCGAAGAAGCAAAGGGGTTTTATGAGGATGTCAGGCTGGTCCCGGTCGAGGGCGACACGCACTGTTTTGACAATCATATGGACGAGATGCGAAAAGCGGTCGAGGAGTTTGTCAGAGAGAGGGTAGTAACAGAATAAAAAATGAGGCTGGCGCAACTTCATGCGTCAGCCTTTTTTCGTAGCGAAGGGGAGACTTGAACTCTCGACACCACGGGTATGAACCGTGTGCTCTAGCCAGCTGAGCTACTTCGCCATACAACTTCGGAAGCCTTATCAGCTTCCGAAGTAAGCTGCCCATCCAGGACTCGAACCTGGAAATGACGGAGTCAGAGTCCGCTGCCTTACCATTTGGCGAATGGGCATTATTCACACAGAACATACCGATTATAACGAGAAATCCCGTCGTTGTCAAGGACTCTGCTTCATATTATTTTTCCGTCGACCTCATCATAGGAATCAGGGTCTTTGATCGTAAGGCCGGCCTGGCCGCCGAGGAGGTCTTTGATGCCCCGGCACAGCGCGTCCTTTTCGGAAACCGGCGTGACCAGTTTTACGGTGACGTCCTGTTCGTAGATTGTTTCGAGTTCAAATACGCCGGGCCGTTCCCGGAGGAAATGCTGGATCTTTCCGAGCAGGGTGTAAGGAAGGAGGATATCGATCTCCTGTCCTGTGAAGCGTTGTCCGAATCGGCAGGCCGGCAGCGCTTCCTGCACCGCCCCCTGATAGGCTCTCACCAGTCCGCCTGTTCCGAGCAGCACGCCGCCGAAATACCGGGTCACCACCGCCACGACGTCATGAAGCCCTTCATGCTGCAGGATCTCGAGCATCGGCTTTCCCGCTGTCCCGCCGGGTTCCCCGTCATCGGAAAAACGAAGGATCTCCGGCTTCTCCCCGACGATAAAGGCGTGGCAGTTATGCCGCGCGTCCCAGAACTCTTTCTTCTTTGCGGCGATAAAGGCATTCGCCTCTTCTTCCGTCGTCACCGGCGCAAGCTCCGCCAGAAAGCGGGACTTCTTCACTTCGATCTCTCCTTTGCCTCCTTCGTATAGGAAGCGTATGCTTTCACTCATTATTCCGGATCCTTCTTACCCCAAACTTTCCTTCATTATAGTATGGATTTTTTGTTTCTTCAATCGTTACAGAATATAAGCAGTAACTTGAAAAGTTACCGTATCCATGGTATGATAGGAGACGGTTCGTAAACCTAAAAATGTGAAAGATGGAGGGAAACAAATGTTAGTATCGGCAACAGAAATGCTGAAGAAAGCAAAAGCAGGCCACTATGCAGTCGGCCAGATCAACATCAACAACCTGGAATGGACGAAGATCGTACTTCAGACAGCGCAGGAACTGAACTCCCCGGTTATCCTCGGTGTTTCCGAAGGGGCCGGAAAATACATGGGCGGATTTAAGGTCGTACAGGACATGGTAGCCGCTCTTGACGAAGAAATGGGAATCACGGTTCCGGTAGCGACCCATCTGGATCATGGTACATACGAAGGCTGCTACAAGTGCATCAAAGCCGGCTTTACATCCATTATGTTTGACGGCTCTCATTATCCGATCGACGAGAACATCGCAAAGACCACCGAGCTCGTGCATGTAGCGCATCAGCTGGGTCTGTCGATCGAAGCGGAAGTCGGCGCGATCGGCGGTGAAGAAGACGGCGTTATCGGACGCGGCGAATGCGCGGATCCGGATGAATGCAAGCAGATCGCTGACCTCGGCGTTGACATGCTCGCAGCCGGTATCGGAAACATCCACGGCAAATATCCGGCAGACTGGGAAGGCCTTTCCTTTGAAACTCTGGACAAGATCCAGCAGAAGACCGGCATCATGCCTCTCGTGCTTCACGGCGGCTCCGGAATCCCGGATGAGATGGTGAAAAAAGCGATCACGCTCGGCGTATCCAAGGTCAACGTGAATACGGAATGCCAGCTTTCCTTCGCGGCAGCCGTTCGGAAATACATCGAAGCAGGCAAGGATCTGGAAGGCAAGGGCTTTGACCCGAGAAAGCTTCTGGCTCCCGGCGTGGAAGCCATCAAGCAGACCGTCAAAGAGAAATTCGAACTTTTCGGATCGGTTGGCCAGGCATAAATTCGAGCAGGGGGACACTGCTCGCCGCGTGATCCGCGTCCGGCGCCAGCCGGAAAATTTCCTTGCGCGGATCTATGCATGAGATTGTGGGCGTTCCGCATCGTGCGGAACGCCTTTTTTTCGCAGGTTCGTGCAGGGAAATATCCGGCTTGCGCCGGCACGAACCGCGAAACGAGCATGTGGGCAAGCCAATGCTCGATCAGTAATTTACGGGAGGCAGAAATGAGCGAAATAACGGGAAATGTATCGGAATTCTTCGGGGAAAATACGTTTAATGACGAGGTGATGCAGCAGCGTCTTCCGAAGAAGGTCTATCACAAACTGAAGGAAGTGATCGAAGAGGGAAAAGAACTGGATCCGGAAACGGCGGATGTGATCGCGCATGAGATGAAGGAGTGGGCGATCGAAAAGGGCGCGACCCACTACACCCACTGGTTCCAGCCCCTGACCGGGGTGACGGCGGAAAAGCACGACGCCTTTATCTCGACGCCGCTTCCCAGCGGAAAGGTTTTAATGAGTTTTTCCGGGAAGGAGCTGATCAAGGGGGAACCGGATGCTTCCTCCTTCCCTTCGGGAGGCCTTCGCGCCACGTTTGAGGCCAGAGGCTACACCGCCTGGGACTGCACCTCGCCGGCTTTTGTGCGGCGGGATGAAGCGGGCACTATTCTCTGCATTCCAACGGCATTTTGCTCTTATACGGGAGAGGCGCTGGATCAGAAAACGCCGCTGCTTCGCTCCATGCAGGCGCTGAACGAGCAGACGCTTCGCCTGCTCCGCCTTCTCGGCAATACGACGACGAAAAAGGTGACGCCTTCCGTCGGCGCGGAACAGGAGTATTTCCTTGTGGACAAGGAAAAATATCTGAAAAGAAAGGATCTGGTCTTTACGGGCCGGACGCTCTTTGGCGCCATGCCGCCCAAAGGGCAGGAGATGGACGATCATTATTTCGGCACGATCCGCTCAAGGATCGGAACCTACATGCAGGATGTGAACCATGAGCTGTGGAAGCTCGGCGTGCCGGCTAAGACACAGCATAATGAGGTGGCTCCGGCGCAGCATGAACTCGCGCTCATCTATTCCGCGGCGAATATCGCGGTCGACCACAACCACATGGCGATGATGATCTTGAAGCGCGTTGCGTCACGGCACGGGCTCCGCTGCCTTTTGCATGAAAAGCCCTTTGCGGGCGTAAACGGTTCCGGTAAGCATGATAACTGGTCCATCGGCACCGATGATGGGATCAATCTCCTGGATCCGGGGAAAACGCCTCATGAGAACATACAGTTTTTGCTGATCCTGACCTGCATTCTGAAGGCTGTGGACGATCATGCGGATCTTCTTCGCGCTTCGGCGGCGGATGTGGGAAATGACCACCGCCTCGGTGCCGATGAAGCGCCGCCGGCGATCCTGTCCGTATTTTTAGGGGAGCAGCTCGAAAACGTCCTGACGCAGCTCATCAATACCGGGGAAGCGACCTACTCGATCCCGAGAGAGAGGCTTTCCACCGGCGTGGATTCGATCCCGGATTTCATGAAGGACGCCACGGACCGGAACCGCACTTCGCCCTTTGCCTTTACCGGGAACAAGTTTGAGTTTCGTATGGTGGGTTCGAAAGACTCCATCGCGCAGCCGAATATCGTTCTGAACACGATCGTGGCGGAAGCGTTTTCGGATGCCTGTGACGAGCTGGAGCGCGCGGATGATATCAACCGGGCGGTCCATGACCTCATCAAACGCCAGGCGACAGAGCATGCGCGGATCGTATTCAACGGCAACGGCTATTCTTCGGAATGGGTCGAGGAAGCCGCGCGGCGGGGGCTGCCGAACATCAAATCCATGGTGGACGCGATCCCGGCGTATACGAGAGAGGAAAACGTAAAGACCTTTGAACGGTTCAAAGTGTTTACAAAGACCGAGCTTCTTTCCCGGACCGAGATCCTTTACGAAACCTACGCCAAGACCATCAATATTGAAGCAAGGGCGATGATCGACATTGCGGGCAAACAGATCATCCCGTCCGTGATCAAAGCGGTGACGGCGCTGGCGAAGTCCATCAATGAAGTCAATGCAGCCGGCGGTTCGGATGTTTCCGTGCAGGCGGAGCTTTTGGATGAGACCTCGGATCTTCTTTCCGATACAAAGATGGCATTGTCGAAGCTGATCGACGTGGAAGATAAAGCAGGGGAGCTGCCGGAAGGCGAGGAAAGTGCGCGCTATTATTATGAGGTCGTGATGCCGGCTATGGAGGCACTTCGCGAGCCTGTTGACCGGCTCGAAATGATCGTCGACAAGACCCTCTGGCCGATGCCCTCTTACGGGGATCTGTTATTTGAACTTTAATACGGAAATAAACATGATCCAATATCTGCAAATTACCTTTGAAATATGGGCGGCAGTTTTCTGTATCGTCGCGGCAATTGTGATCTATCCGGCCAGACCCCTGGACCGCAGGGCAACCATGTCCTGTATCGTGCTCTTGATCTTGAACTGTGTGCTGAATCTCGCTGATGTCCTGGCCTGGGGACTGCGCGGGGTAGAACATATCGCTGCCGATCATGTAGTGCGGATCACCTGTTTTTCGATCATGATCATCGCTTATCTGCTGCCGGTTGCTATGGCGCGGCATGTATCCATGGTGATCAACACAAGGAAGGGGACTGTTTATAAGCGACTGGTCAATCTTACCTGCATTCTTTCTGCCCTTGGGATTTTTGCTGTTATCCTTTCAGGCTTTGTGGGGGATGGTAAGATCTATTCGATCGTAAGGCAGAATGGCATTGTAATGGGACCCGGATATTGGATCCTTATTGTGATCGCGGAACTGGCGCTGATCCCAATCTTGATACAGGTATTTAAGAACCGGCGGGCCTTAAGGAAAAGGGAATTTATAGTCTTCCTTCTCCTGAATTTTTTGCCGGCTGCCGGAGGGATCCTTCAGCTCCTCGTTCCTGTCTTAAATCTGGTCAGCGCAGCCTATTCCATTTCTCTCATCTTTCTGATCCTTGTGCATCAATACGAATACACCACGGATGTGATCGAGCGGGAACGGGTTCGGGCCAGCGAACAGATCAACCTCTATACGCGGCAGATCCAGCCGCATTTCATCTACAACTCCCTGAGCTCGATCCGGTCTTATGTGCCCCGGGATTCGAAGGCGTGGGAGAGCCTCAATCATTTTGCCGGTTTTTTAAGGGGAAGTATCGACCTCCTCAGCGCGGAAGGCTGTATCCGGGCGGAGCGGGAATTTGCTACGGTGACAGATTACCTTTATATGGAAAAGGACCGCTACGGAGAAGACATCAACATTGTAACGGATATTCGTGACCAGGATTTTGAACTGCCTGCGTTTACGGTGCAGACGCTCGTAGAAAACGCGATCACCCATGGGATCCGGGAGACGGAGGACGGTCATGGAACGTTGGTGCTCAAAAGCTATGAAACAAAGGATTCGCACTGCATAGAGATCGAGGATGACGGCGCAGGTTTTACGACGGATGAAACCGGAGAAACAGAAGCCGGCACCGAAGACGATCATTTTCATATCGGGATCAGCAATGTAAAAAATCGGCTGGAATTGATGTGCGGCGGAACGCTCGACATACAAAGCGAACCGCAGAAAGGCTGCCATGTGATCATCTGTATTCCGAAAAAAATAAAAAATGGGTAACACATTTCGGAGGGGACATAACGCTGCTTTCTGTCAATGTTTTGTCAATATTTATAACGTATACTTAGCAAAGCGACATTCAATCAGGAATCGTCGCTCTGTTTTTGCGTAGATCCGTGCACCAAAATACCCCGATTACCATGCACGGCGGGCAGCACGGATAATTCTACCTCTCCCTCCTGCCCGTTTGCGCAAAAACAGTTATGAAAATTTTACTTATCAAGGAAAGACGAAAATGAATATTCTGGTTGTGGATGATGAGGCGAATGTACGGCGGGATCTGATGCAGATCCTTCGCCGTGTGACAAAAGACGCCTGTATTTCCGAAGCAGGCAATGCGGTTGACGCCCTTGAAATCTGCAAAATAAACGAGATTGATGTTGTATTTTTAGATATACGTATGCCTCATATGGACGGGCTGAAGATGGCAAAGAAGCTTTCGGAGATAAGCCCGGCGGTGAATATCATTATGGTTACCGCGTATCCTGAATTTGCGCTGGATGCGCATCGGCTGTTTGTCAGCGGTTACATCTTAAAACCGGTTATGGAGGAGGATGTGAGAGAAGCGTTAAACCATCTCCGCAGGCCGGTGAAAAAAGAAGAGTCAGGGCTTTACGTCCAGTGCTTCGGAAACTTCGAGGTGTTCTATAACGGAACGCCGCTGAAATTCGGAAGAAGCCAGTCAAAAGAGCTTTTTGCTTATCTCATCGACCGCCGGGGCGCCGCTGCGACGAATGCGGAATGCCGGGCCGTACTGTGGGGAGACGACAGCGACGGTTCCGCCAGGGAACGGGATTATTTTCACCATATCTGGGTAGATCTGAAAGAAACGCTGAGCAGGATCGGCTGCAAAGATGTACTGTTTCAGGGACGGAACGCCTATGCGGTGGTCCCCGAAAAGATCCATTGCGATTACTATGAAAAAACCGCATACGGAAGTTCTCTGGAGGGGGTAGAGGAATATATGACCCAGTACAGCTGGGCGGAAGGAAGAATTTCATATCCTGATCTGTAAAAAGGAATTTTCTAACCGGATCCTTTTTGTAAAATTCCCGTAATTTGCATAATATTAAAGAAGAGAGTATAATGTCCTTTATGAATTACGGGAGATACGGCGTACAAGCCGCTAAACGGAAACTGAATAATCATGCTCCTGCCGTGGGACGGATCTTTACCGTCGGCTTCGGCATGATCCTGATCGTAGCCGTGATCGCCGCGATGTTTGCAGGGATCTCTGCCGTGTACGGCATGATGAAGGGGATCCTGGACGCAGCGCCGAATATTGATGATATCGACGCTACGCCTACCGGTTATCTTTCCACGGTTTTGGACGTCAACGGCAATACGACGGCGACCCTTGTGGCCTCCGGCGCGAACCGGATCTATGTGACTTTGGATGAGATCCCGGAGGACTTACAGCACGCCTTCGTGGCGATCGAGGATGAGCGTTTTTACCAGCACAAGGGGATCGACCCCAAGGGCATTATCCGCGCTGCCGTGGTCGCTTTACGCACCCATGACTTTTCACAGGGCGCGAGTACCATTACCCAGCAGCTTTTGAAGAACAACGTGTTCGTCGGCTGGACCAAGGAAGGGTCTTTGGCGGAGCGGCTGGAACGAAAGATCCAGGAGCAGTATCTGGCGCTGCAGCTGGAGAAAAAACAGTCGAAAGACTGGATCATGGAAAACTATCTCAATACCATCAACCTGGGGCAGAACACCCTGGGCGTTCAGTCTGCGTCCGAGCGGTATTTCGGCAAGGACGTCTCTGACCTTACCTTATCGGAATGCGCCGTGATCGCGGCCATTACCCAGAACCCGTCCGGTTATAATCCGATCAGCCATCCCGAGGACAATCGAAAACGCGCGGAGAGCTGTTTGAACAAGATGCTCGAGCTCGGCTTCATTGATCAGGAGCAGTATCAGGAAGCCTGGGATGATGATGTCTATTCCAGGATCCAGGTGGTGAACGTGGAGAACTCGAGCCAGGAGATCACGTCTTACTTTGTGGACTCGCTGACGGACCAGGTGATCAAGGACCTTATCGAAGTCAAGGGCTATACCGAAGCCGAGGCCTATAAGGCGCTGTATCAGGGCGGGCTTACGATCTATTCGACGCAGGATCCCGCGATCCAGGCAATCTGTGATGAGGAAGCAAATAATCCCGAAAACTACGGCGGATCGGATACGAAAACATCCTTCTCCTACCGCCTCACGATCCAGCACAGCGACGGCACCTATTCCAACTACAGCGACCAGACCATGCTGAGCTATTTCAAGAAGACCACGGGGAACAATAACTACGGGATCGATTACAACGGGGAAGAGGAGGCTGCCGCGGCCATCGAGCAGTACAAATCCGAGATCATGACCGAAGGGGATGAGATCATCGGCGAGTCCGTGACCTATACGCTGGAGCCTCAGGTTTCCATGACCGTGATCGATCACAGGACCGGCGAGGTCAAGGCGCTGGTCGGCGGACGCGGGGACAAATCCGCGAGCAAGACCCTAAACCGCGCCTCCGGAACGACCCGTCAGCCCGGTTCTACCTTTAAAGTTCTGGCTGCGTATGCGCCGGCTTTGGATATGGGCGCCTTTACGCTCGGATCCGTACAGGATGACGCGCCGTATCACTACAACAATACGAAACACACGCCGGTGAATAACTACGATCATTCCTACCGCGGCTATACCACGATCCGCGAAGCCATCATGCGTTCCATTAACGTTGTGGCCGTGAAGACGCTGACGGATATCGGAACCGAGACCGGGTATGATAAGCTGCACGATTTCGGGTTCACAACGCTTGTTGAAGAAGACAATACGCAGGCGTTGGCGCTGGGCGGTATCACGAACGGGGTGACCAATCTGGAGCTCACCGCCGCCTATGCCACGATCGCGAACGAAGGCCTTTATACGAAGCCCCGGTTTTATACCAAGATCCTGGATCATAAGGGAGAGGTCCTGATCGACAACACGCCGCAGACGCATGAAGTGCTTCAGAAGACGACGGCCTGGCTGCTGACGGACGCCATGAAGGACGTTATGACCGGCAGCGGCGGCACCGGCGCACCGGCGTATTTCGGAGACACGATGGCGCAGGCCGGAAAGTCCGGGACCACGAGCAACAACCGTGATGCCTTGTGGGCAGGCTTCACGCCGTACTATACCTGCGTGGTGTGGGGCGGTTATGATGATAATTCGGTTTTGAATTACACGACTTATCCGAAACTCGTATGGAAGGCAGCTATGGGACGGATCCATGAAGGCCTCGAATATAAAGATTTTGTACAGCCCAAGGGTGTCGTGGAGGCGAGCGTCTGCATCAAGTCCGGACTTGCGCCCGTGTCGGGCCTTTGCGAACACGATCCCAGAGGAAGCATGGTGCGCACGGAGTACTTTGCCGAAGGAACGATCCCGAAGATCAAGTGTAACCACCATGTCAGCGCGATCCGCTGCGCGGAGACCGGCGCACTTGCGACGGTGGCCTGTCCGGAAGAGCTTCGCGTTGCTTCGGTGTATCAGGTCGGCGGGCACTGGGGTTCCGCAGACGACAGTGTGCGGCTTTCCGCGGAAACGCTGGCCGGGTCTTGTCCGAACCATCCCGGAGCGAGGTTATCCCAGTTCGCGGATCTTGGCGCGCTGATCGCGATGGCGCAGGCAACAAACACGGATGAATCCACCACCGGTATCATCGGCGGTGGCGGTTACAGCGTGACCATGGATGAGTCGGAAGAGGATGAGGCTGCCGCAGCGGAGATCGCTGCCGCGCAGGCCGCGGAACAGGCTGCGATCGCTGCAGCCCAGCAGGCTGCGGAGGAAGCGGCGCAGGCTGCCCAGCAGGCGGAAATGGATGCGGCGCAGCAGGCTGCTGCCGAAGCCGCCTGGCGAGCGGAACACGGGCTATAAGGGGGATTATGCTTACATTTTTTATCGGACTGGGAATATTGATCGCAGGCGGGTTTCTTTACGGAGGATTTTGTCAGAAGGTGTTCCGGCCGGATGACCGGAAGACGCCTGCGTATACAAAACAGGACGGCGTTGATTATGTTCCGATGAGCAAATGGAAAAACGGGCTGATCAACCTCTTGAACATCGCGGGAACTGGTCCGATCCTCGGACCGATCCAGGGGATCCTTTTCGGACCCATCGCGTTTATCACCATACCGATCGGCTGCGTGATCGGCGGCGCGGTGCATGATTATTTTTCCGGTATGATCTCTCTTCGTGAAGGCGGGATCCAGATGCCGGAAATGGTACGCCGCAATACAAACGGTGTCGTTCATAAGGTGTATACGGTCTTTACCTGCATAGTGCTGTTTCTGATCGGTGTCGTGTTCATCTACACCCCCGGAGACATCACCGCGACGCAGGTGCTGGGATATGGCGGGACTCCGCAGGAGCCTTCCACCTGGATCATCTACTCCGTCATCTTTGTGTATTACCTGATCGCCACCTTGTTCCCGATCGATAAGATCATCGGCAGGATCTATCCGATCTTTGGTGCGGTCTTGCTCCTGTCGGCGGTGGGCGTTTTCGTCATGCTGATCGTCAAGGGCTATCCGATGCTCAATGTCTGGGATAACTGGACGGCAGGCGGCTTTGATTTCGGTGCGTACTTTAGCAGCCAACGGTTCATACCGACCTTCTTTGTGACCGTGGCTTGCGGGATCTTATCCGGCTTCCATTCCACGCAGATCACACTGGTGACCAGGACGGTCCAGAGCGAAAAGGACGGCCGGAGCGTGTTTTACAATAAGATGATCATAGAAGGCTTTATCGCGATGGTCTGGGCGGCCGGAACCATGGCCATGATCGCCATTGGCGCGGAAAACGCCGGGATCA
>JAEEGH010015893.1_pt1 | contig 16274 bp, 18 predicted proteins | sample 9134181 | NCBI WGS metagenome assembly JAEEGH01 (sample SAMN16246544, study PRJNA631951) | gut metagenome | biome: gut microbiome; feature: rumen; material: DP-attached | host: Bos | place: Iran: Karaj | collected 2018-10
TGCTCGCTTTCATCTCCTCAAAATCTTTCATCTCAGCCTCGCCAACTACTTTACCAAAAAGCAACAGCAATTCCGTCTGGCCATAGGTCAACGTGTTCCCTTCAATGTGGTTGCTATTGTAGTTGAACTCCACGGTGAATTTGCGACTCAAGCGGTCCCTATCTTTATCCGATAGAGGCTGTAAGGCGCACCAAGCTTCGTATGTCTCATTCCAATTCATACTCCGAGTTTTTCGCAAATATAGCAAAAAGGTGGTAACTTACCACCATATTTAGCATAATTACCGCCAAATTCCGATAAAATGCCGCCTTATCTGCACTCCTTTTCCGCAACAATCACATTTTTGGGAATTTGTCTTCACTCACTGTAGCCACCCCTAAAAGTGTAAGCGTCCCCTTTTTCGGACAGTTTAGAAGTTTACGCCAAAGTTAGTATTAATCATTCAATTTCAAGCTCATGAAAAACTTCTCAAGGGTTCGTCTCTTTCCGGACCTCGGGCTCTAGGTTCTCCTCTTCAAACTCTTTTAGACGCTTTACCTGGCTTACATCCATCCCACTGTACTTCGACTTCCACTTGTAGAGCGTCGTTCTTGAGATACCGGACGGCTTTCACCATCTCCGTCTCGCTGTGTCGTGTCCTCTTCATATGACAAAGTTAATTGTTTTTGTAAACTTAAACTCTGTCCGACTTTTAGGGAAGGCTACAAAAAGGGGAAGTTCACACCGCAAGCATCTTTCCCAATGTGCAAACTTATACCCCTGCTCTCCGGCTGGATAACAGGGGCATTTTCTTATATTTCCCTCTGAAGCATCTGCAAGGCCTGTCTTGTATAGTTCACCGCCTCTGTCATAGTCAGCGTCACTTCTCTATACACAGCTCTCTCTTCTATCGTTGCATGATGCGTTCGCCAAGAGATACTGTTCAGGTTCTTCAACTTGGCTATGACCTCTGCCTTATTTGGGTTCACAAACGCACACGGTTTATGTTCCAACTCAGCTATGACCTCCCCAAATGTAGTCCCCTCATCTGTCAAATAGGTGCAGCATTTCAGTTTCAGCATCAGTTCCAAGGTCAAGCGAATGGCATTCACCGCCTCTTCCTGCTTGTTGGGATGCGGGTGATTCACAAAATCCTCCATGCTCATCACTCCGCGCTTGAACTTATCCATCCACTCCCGCTTTAACTCAAATGGCTCTAAGGTAGCATTGTTCGCTCCTTTCAGAATCATCAGCACCTTCTTATCTTGCTTTCTCACCTCATAGCGCGAGTTCAAATCTATCAGGAAATGTAGGTTATGACTTAGCACTATCACTTGCTTGCATCTGCTATGCAGCATCATCAGCTGATCTATCGTTGCATGTCTGCGGTTCTGGTCCAGGCTGGTCAGCGGGTCGTCAAACACCACTATCTTGTTGGCAAAGTCGGGATCGCTTGTCAACTTGGCCAGGAAGAAACTGAAAGCAATGGTGTTCTTGTCTCCCTCGCTCAATACATTCTTGAACGATGTGTTCTGCATACCTTCATCCTGAAGAATATCCGTACCGTTAAAAGTCAGCGTATAGTCCAAATTGGGTCTCCTGGAGCCTCCTCTGAATCCTCCGTCCTTCACATTCACTATTTGGAACGGTGTCATAAACACGTTATGTAAATAGTCGTTAGTTTTCTGCCCGTATTGCTGGAACAGGAGATTAGAGGCCGACTTCTGTTGTTGTTGCAATTTTGTATTTATCTCTTTCCATTTGACCAAATGACGGCAAAGCATCAAATATTTCTCACACTGTCCTTTTAGCGGTTGCTCGTATCGAGCCTTATAGATCATTAGCGCCTTCATCTCTTTCTCAACGTCAGCCACCGGGCGCATCTTGGCTCTGAGTGCCGTAATTTTGGACACGTAGTCTGTTACCCATTGGTTCACCTCGCCACATAGCTTTTGTACCTCGTTGAGTCCGTTCTGGAAAGCGTCAAGCGTATCTGTATTTACGGCAGCAATAGGATTTCCTGCTTTTATCCGTATTATCTCAAGCAACTTGTTGAACTTTTCTTCTATTTTCAGTTCAGCCAACGGGAAAGCAGGCAGTGCCTTTTCAGGCGCTATCACCGTTGCCCAGTATTTCATTGAATCCTCGATTCTCTTGTACTGCGAAGACAGTTGCAACAGGTAGTTTGCCACATTCATGCTTCCCAGACCGCTCTTCACCGCATGAGACGCGCTCGATGCATCACGGTAAGCCTTACTGAAATATTGATTGTAACCTTCTATCAGTTCTGCCGCGCCATGTAAATCCTGTCCACAGAAAGGGCAAGCATCCCCTTTAACTGAAGCGCCACGGAACACCCATTCAGAAACATTCTGCATTCCCGCATCAGCCAGTTTCTTTGTTTGTGCCTCCACGCGGTCAAGATATTCCTTCCCTATTCCTTCAACCGTCAATTCCATCACAGCCTTAATCCTGGCAAACTCAAATGGCAAGGCCGGTATCTGGATGGCTTGTGGCACAGCCTGGGTTCTTATCTGTTCCTGGTTTTTGGCTTGTGTCAGTTCTTTGTCCTTCGCACCTATCTCATCATCCACATTTGGTTTTTGAACCAAATTGCAAACCTGCTCCGCATCATGGTAGTTTGCTGTAGCCTTGATCAGTTCACCCTGCTGAGCAATCTCCGTGTTTAGGGCTGCTATCTTGTCTTTTACACGATCTATCTTATTGATGATGACCACTCCCGAAGCTCCTACCACAAACTGGTACAGGCCTTTGTGGTGGTCTGAGTTCATATTGAAGCCGGAGTACACGTTGTTGGCAACGAAGTGAGCGTCGAACACCTCTATCTCCGGGCACGGACGATTCCAGTGTGTTCCGCTGAAGACGAACGGCGAAGGAGTTTCGTTATTAAGGGTGATTTCCGGATTGCCAGCACCACCAATTCGCTTGTGCCTTATAACCACATCAGCATCATTTGTTGACAAAGAATGGAACACGCGAGAAAGCGTAGTCTTCCCGGCTCCGTTCTCAGCATAGACAATACAGAACGGCTTCAAGGTCACATCGCCGCTGGCAGTGTAATCCTCAAAGTTACCAATGTTCTTTAGCTTCTCGATTTTTGTTATCATTCAGACTCCTTTCTGCTTATTGCATCTTGGCTCTTCAATTCTAATTCCCTTTTGACACCCCATTTCTAAACCTCCCCTCCAGTTCCACCATCCTCGCCATCAATTGACCAAAGTCCTTGGAACTGTCATAGATAAAACTTTTTCGCATATCCGCATAATCTGCCTCATACAAGGGCATCAACTCCTTAGGAGGCACTATACTTATTGACTCACGTTGCAGTTGATTATAATCTACCGCACCCACGTGGTAAAACTTGCGCCTATGGTTAATAATCTCCTGATAAAGTGCATTGTCCATCAGTGCTGCACGGCCATATTCCGTATCCATCAGGCGCTCTAAATCATAGAAATGACGTGACATCCTGTATGTGCGAGGCGGATTCTTTTGGTATTCCTCACACATCAGAAACGCCTTCTCCAAAAAGGTCCTTGTCGGGCTCACGGTTTTATATCCTCACTGAACCGATTGATAAAATCCCAGCCTTTACTCAAGCTAGTGCCACCCTTGAAGAGAAGATAACCTGCCACCTGAGTATGAAACAGGCATACAAGACTGCCGTCACCCACCAGTCCTTCTCCGCTGCGGGTTCATCTATCTTTTCCGCGTCAGCCACATGCTGAATCATTGTCATCCGCTCATCCAACGGATAATCAATCCACCTGTTCATACCTGCTTCTTTCTGTTTCGTTCAATCAATTCACGCATCCAAACAGGAGCCAGCAGAAGGTCGTGAGCTATTGTGTCGTTTTCCGGATGTTCTGCAAGCAATTGCCTAATTCTGCTTTCCACTTCTGCCGTGATATTCTTTTGTCCTATGCTACGTAATGCCTGTACCATTTCCTGCATCAAGTGTCCTTTAAAGGCAAAGTTTTTAGGAGCACCATGCAGGAGCGTCACCATTCTGTTCCCCAATTTCAGCTTTCTGCCCGAACCCGTTGTTAGAAAACAGGAGTTCATGGGAACCTGTGTCGAAAATCCCAAATGGTTCTCCGCCGTAGCGCCAGTGGGTATAACCTTTGCTTTGTCCCGTTTGGCAATCTCACTCACCAATTCATAAGCCGTAGGATACAACAATCCGAAACGTGTCTTCTTCGCTTTCACATATACCCCTTTGGCCATGCGCGAAATCAACTCCTCCTTTTCAAACTGCGCCAACAGTTTAGTAACATACTCCACATCGTATTTGGGGAACGAAGACACGAAAAACACCTCGCCGAATTTTGCGCGGGTTATTTTATTTCTAATCTTATATACTACAGCTTCTTCCATTAAATATTTAACCTGTTTTTAGTCGGAAACATTGCAAATTTTTCCGACTGAAAAGTACAAAATTAAATCAATATATTTGCAATCTATATGTATTATTATTCTTTTTTAAGACATCCGCCCCCCCTCCAGGCACATTGGGGCGTTGCCCCAAAGAACCGAGGGAGCAGCGAGTGCAATGTCAAGCTTGTTTGAGCATTGCCGAGTCGCGTCCGAGAGTCGACGAAGTCAACTCTCCGCTCCCCACACAGAGAGACCGCCCACCAGGGGCGTGCGCCCACTCGGTCTTTTCAGCCCGCGCACAAAGCATTCATTTACATTCCTTTGGTTTTGACCAATCAATGCTATCAAATGATTTCAGATTGGATTGAATCTCTCTATTAATATCGTCACGCGTGAGACGCGAAGATTCTCTTTGGCTTTGTTGTTCCAAATACTCCCCTGCATTATGTTTTTGCAAGGGTTCTTTTTCACTATAAATTGTAATCATGTTCTTTACCTTTCAAAATAATGATGATTTATTTCTGGGGAAAAGTAGTGCTTCCTTTTTATCCACACGAATCCATCCCCTCGAGTAGCTACAGCCACATCCACGGGGCCACCTACAGTTTCTTCATCTGTAGAAAAATGTCTCTTTAGACAAGTCATCCTAACCAAGCTCTCTGCCATGTCTGCTAAATCCTCTTTCATAAGGTATGACACCGTATCCATTAATTTATCTATGTAGTTTTCTTGGATATAATCATTCATATCTCCCGTAAACAATGCTGTATATGGGCTAGTATCTAAACCTGCTACGGCGTTCTTTAAATCTTCTGGAGCATTAATCTCATCGAGCTTCTGAACAAGATCCATTTTAAATTTATTCAACGCTTCATTAGCCTTTCCACTGAATTGATCTCTTAAATTTTGGTCAACTCCTCGGACCACGGTATTTGCAACATCTGTCTGAGCATAAGGTATTATCCATGCTGGCGAACTGTTTGAGACGACAAAATCAGTTTGATTTGTCCACCTTATACGCTTATCGAAAGCAGAACTGGTTAATATTGAATGACATGAGGGAAACAGGTCATCAGCTCCATACCCCCAAAATATCAATTCTGTAGTTGGAAAATAAACATGATTCTTTGATAAAAGGATGTTGTACAATGCCTCTGTAAACAAGCCTTTGAAACCTTCGGGACAGTTGTCATCCTCTGTTAGTTCTTTTAAAACGCCAGAAATAATATCTTGGGCATAGTTGGTGAATTCTTCTATTGAATACCCCTCAAAATCCTTCCCATTTCTCATATTCTCCTTGGAATAATCCTCAACAAACTGAGTCAACTTTGTACAGATAATGGGGAAAAGATCTAATGAGGTTATTGATTTAACATCTTTCCCTTTTTCTTGCAACTCATTTACAGCAATGTCAATAACCTCCTGCCTCAGCCCCCCACACAAATGGCCTAGCTGTCCTTTCTGTTCATCCACAAATTTGGGAAGGATGGTTTCACGAACAAATTTTATAAAGTCTTGAACATAATCCTGCAAATGAGGGAAACTCTCTCGTTCAAGTTTGACACGATACAGCTTTATTATATCCTCCCATGATACACCCATGAAAGAAAGGCTCCCACATAAAGCCACCCCAACAGGATGATATTTCGATAGTTCAAATACTTTGTTGGCGTGATTTGTGATTTTCTTCTTATTATCAGCTGATAATGTATGAGTAGCAGCACTATCAGCCGCAAACGCAGCACCATTTCTATTAATAATACCAACTATTGCTGTCATATAACTATTACTCTATCTATTTACTTCCACTGATTCACCCTCCTATACTCCTCCCACAAAGATAACAGCCTTTCCAACATCTCCGCTCTCTCCGTCTTCAGTTCTCCCTTATTTTTCAATTTTCTTTGCTGCTTAACCCAGTTAAGCATATCATGCTCCTCTAAACGGTGACGTGACGGATTTCTATGGTTCTTCGCCAAAAAGTCCATCACGTCCTGATATCTTTTATTCCAACGTTCGTCTTGCGTCATAGGTAAGTATCATTAAGCATCAGCCCCTCTAGCACCCGCCAAATCCGCGCCTTCCTGCCCAAGGCACCGCATATCCCCTCTATCAGTTCGCTGGTGAATATCCCCCCTATGATAGATGCCGCTGGGGGCATTCTTGGTCAGGAGGCCCTTGATCACCTCCTGCAGGTTGCCGATGCTCGTAAACGAACGCCTGTTCTCAAAGGCACCCAGTGGCCAGGGAATTCCTTTGCTCACTACACAATACAGCAAGTTCAGATTACCCTTGTTGCCAGGGCCGAGAATCATACACAGACGCATGATGGACACCGTCTTCCCATCCGCCACAGCATCCGCATCCGTAAAGCAAGTTTAAACCCATTCTCTCTATATGCCGATTAAGACGCGAGTGCAAAGAGACCATAATTCGCATTAGGACAATCCCACCTCTCATCATGCGCCGATATCCGCCAACCCGTTTAAACCATAATCCCCCCTACCTCTCCTCCAACCCCACATACTCACTCTCTCCAAACACATTCAGGTACGCCGGCCTGATGATACGACGGTCGTCGATACTCAGTTATTCATTCCGGTGGGCGAGACGACAATATCACTCCGCATCTGGGCCGATACCTTCACCAATGCCGATTCCACACCCAATAAAGCCCACTATACCTCTATCATATCCTCCGGGCCGATGGGCTCATACGCCCCCTCCTTCATTTCCAGAATCACGGAACCAGACTCCAAAGCCCGTACCGTATGCCACTGACCAGCCGGAATATTCAAGGCCACCACCTGCCCATTAGGAGAAAGCACGATGGTCTCCGTGCAAATCCGCTCCAGCTCGTCATAGAACTCCCAAACAAGCCTGCCTCTCAAACACACTACTGTTTCAGAAGTATGTCTATGCCGATGTATGGGCAGAGGTGAACCTGGTTCAATAGCATTCAGCATCCGCTGACTCTGGTCATCCGCACTGTTCCGCAGATCCAAGTTCATCCTTAACCTTGGAGAAGCTTTCGCCTCTTCCGTGAGTTTATCTAGTAATGCTTGATTGATAACCATTCTCTAATTCTTGATATATTTTTGAGTAGATTTTCTTAAGATTTTGAGCTTAGCGACCTCAGATATTCCTCATGCAGATGATAATACTTTTTCTTAAACAAGACATACCCTACAGACAGGACAATTATGCTGCCTAAAAAATATGTCCAATGCGCTAAGATAGTATCGGGCACGAGGTATATAAATACTAATGATATAGCCAGTTGCAGGCAAGCATACAACAGGCTCACTGTGATATGCGACATCTTCAGCTCGTTAGCCATCAGCTGGTACGCATGCTTTCTATGCGCCTGTCCAAGGTTCTCGTGCAGCATAATGCGATGACAGATAGTGAGTACACCATCCACGCCATACACCACCAGGAATATCAAGTATGTGATATCGCCCGTTTGCATCACCTTGCAGCCAATCAGGAACAACAAGATAAATGCCACCCCCAGGCTTCCCACATCACCGGCAAAGCACTTTGCCTTACCACGAGGACGGAAGTTAAAGAAACAGAACACCACGTCTGCCAGCATCATAGTGATAATGAAGCTGTTGTCCACGAAACCTCCATTCACTCCATTGTTCAATATATACAATGGTATCAGCGATGCCATGGCATATGCTCCTGTGATGCCATTGATGCCATCCATGAAGTTGATGATGTTCGATGCCCCCACACATACTATGAGGGAAATAACTCCATATATTATCAACTTCCACCACTGACTATTGGCCATCATCTCCCCACTGTCTGCTATTTGGTAGAACATCAATATCATCGCAGCGAACTGGCATACCAGTCTCACAGAGTCGGGCAGCGAGTGGATATCATCTATAAACGATATTCCCGCCACCATTGTCAGTGCTATCAGGAACCACGGATACTGCATTTCAAAGAATGCTACCCATATCCATGCCCCGATGAGGAATATTATTCCCCCACCCCTCAGCACTATCGTTGAGTGCGAGCTACGCTCATTCGGCTTGTCGATAATATTACATTTATCCGCTATACGAAAATAAATCAACTCCGCTGCCAACAGCAACACTGTTATAATAATATATGTCATCATAATCATATATTTACATCTGTATCAACTCTCTGCTAGGATAATATTTCTTCATCCCATCTGGTTATTCCTCAAAACTTTCATCCATCATATACTCATAATGCGATTGGCCGATTTCTTTAAATAATGCCTTAAAAGCTTTAACCTAAATATAATGCCTTTCTCTGCCATTCTACGATTCTTAAACTGACTTCCGTGTTTCATGAATTGCTCTTTTCTTCTTCCATTTCCACACTTTATGACATATCAGCCAGATAGGAGTCCAAAGCACCTCTGATGGATAATGCAAAAGCAGATGTGCTCCATGCGCAATTTGCCTGCGAAGCTTGAAGAGATACTGGTAAGTATATCTGGAATCCGCATATCCAAAGTTTCCTGTCTGTGCTATTTCGTTCAATACAAACTTTCCTTCTTTCTCATTCACGTTACATATCAAATACTTTTCTTCTAGCCCAAGGACTTCTCGCAGTATCCACATCATCGCTTCAGCAAATCTCTGCATTCTAAAAGACTTCAATGTTTTTTCTGTTTCTATTTTTTCCGCTTTATCTGCAGGTCTATACTTCAGTACGAAATAGTAATCCATCACCTGCCTCAGCCCAATCCCCTCAAACAGGAAATGTCTATAGATATGAGTCAGAATGAAAATTCTATTAAAATTTAAGGATGGCACTGCAAAGCCCTTATTCTCCAGGTATACAAAGCTATCAGCCTCAAAACTATTATACCATCGAGCGAGCTTCCTGTCATCCAACAGGTTTCTCATAAGCGTTGGCCTATGGTGCAACTCTACTTCCGTATCTTCAAAGTAATCATAGTGAAACCGATGATACGCAACATCTTCTGTAGGATGCGTGCGTTGCACATAGTCACAAACCTTTTGATAGTCGCCCTTTATCCAAATGTCAATATCACCACTCTGTCGATAAGGAGCAAGTTCGCCATAAAGCGTTGCGATTCCTTGCCCTTTTAATATGGCAGCATTCTGTCCATCCTGCTTCAGATGATGCCAAATCTTACGAGTTTGCTTGTCAACAACAGTATTTTGCTGTCGAATTTGCTCTGATAGCCCAATCCATTCAAACAGTAGCATTTGCGGTGGTCTCTGCGAATCAGGCAACTTTTTTACGCCCTCAAACGCGATACCAGAAACAGCCTGCTTTGCAGATTCATCAAATAGATCGCCCCATTCTTTTGTTGAAGGTACCCGCGATAAACAATCACGAATACCTAGCGAGACTTGCAATAACTCAATAAACAAATCTTGCATATCTATCAAGGCTGGAGCTTATTCCTCAAAGCTCTTGATGGTCAAGGCCAGACCATCTTTCGCTCTTACCGGCAACTGTTCAACACCCAACGCTTTCTTTATCTTTGCATTGGAGCTAACATAATTTTCTGTCAACTTCTGCAATCGCTCTGGATTCAATGGCAGATGCAATGCACCTCCTATCTTTGCCACACCCTCCATCAATCCACGAGGAATACGCCAAATATGCGCCTTTTTACCTAAAGACTCACAAATGATCTCTATCAGTTCATTCGTTGATACTGCTTCATCATCATTGATGTTATATACGCCTGATTCCACATCTTGTGTCAATAGGCCTTTGATAATAAAGCACAAGTTATCTATCGATGTAAAGGAACGCTTATTCTCAAAAGCACCAAGAGGCCAGGGGATTCCCTTACTGACGACACCATACAAAAGATTCAGATTACCCTTATTCCCAGGTCCATGAATCATACAAGGCCTAAGAATATAAGTCTGCTTATCCATTTTGTTTTGGATATAGCGTTCTGCAGCAATTTTACTCTCGCCATAAGGACCTTTAGGACTCGGAACTACATTCTCATCAACGAACTCTCCTTCCACCCTATCTGCCGCAGCCTTCACAGAACTAAAGAATATAAATTTCTTCGCCTTTGAAGCCAAGAAGTAGTCATATATCTTCTTCGTCAGCTCAGTATTCACCTGAAAATAGATCTCCGCCTTACTCTGATTCTTCGTATCGTGCGCTTTGCCTGCAAGATGAATAATCACATCAACTTCGGGCACCGCATTTCTCTCTAAATCATTCCAAGAGAAAGTCTTAACCACACCCTCTTTACGAGGCGAGACTATATCTAGTCCATATATCTCATGCTCACCACTTAGAGCACCGACAAGATTAGTGCCCACGAACCCGTGCACACCTGTTATTAATATCTTCATTATTTCTCAATCAATTCTTTATAAATACTCAAATGCTTCTCAATCACGATATCTAAAGAGAACTCCTTTTCTGCTTTCTTCCTAGAAGCTAGTCCCATCTCTTTTCGCATATCGGCATTATCAATCAACACTCTTAATTTAGAAGCCAAAGGTTCCACCTCCTTAGGTGGTATTATAAACCCATTAACCATATTATCAACCGTATCCTTACATCCTATAGAATTAGTTGTGATAATGGGCCTCCCTATAGCGCATGCTTCGATTAGAGATTTAGGTAGTCCCTCCATATAATAGGATGGAAATGCCACAATATGACTTTGTTGGAGCAATTCTTTCACATCTGTCCTATATCCCAGCCATTTGATATAATTCCCATCACAAGCAGTATCCAACTGCTCTTTGGTAATGGCTCCAGGATGATCATCCAATCCCCCGACCAGCCAGAATTCTGCCTTATTTTCATAATCAGCACGCAATTTTTCAGCAGCCTCCGTCAAGAGGAATATACCTTTCTCCACTATCATTCTGGCTGTCAATATCACTTTTACTTTCTTATCAGATGGCTCGGACATATAGCAAAACTCCTGCAAATTTACTCCAGATCCTTTGATGAACCTTGCTTGTTTATCAGATATAATGCCCTTTTTTACATACATCCCTCTATCCTCTTGATTCTGGAAGATGACCAGCAGATTCTTCATCTTGTGAGAGAACTTCAGAACCTTTGGCATTACTTTAGCAAGCAAAGACTTATTTTCTTCTGCAAAGAATCCACCAAGACCACTTACTGCATTCACAACACCATTCACCCCTGCAAACTTAGCAGCAAGAGTTCCCCAAAGGATGGTCTTCATGCCCACATGATGCACCACGTCAGGCTTTTCTCGTTTATATAAAGAATATAGAAATCTAAGCGTACCTAATTCCTCCATAATATTCATGCCCGACCGAGACATAGGGAGGTTGATGACCTTCAAACCCTCTGCCTCTATATCCTTCAGTTTCCCGGTATCTGCCGTCACAATGGTCACATCCCATCCCGCTTTCTGCGCTGCCAAAGCTATAGGTAAACGATGCGACAGGAAGAACCAATCTACATTTACTATAATAAACAGTTTCATTTCTATATATTATTCTGTATTCATTTAGTCAAAGACTGATACAAATTTAAATAAGCACTTGCAGTTTTATTTATATCATATTCCAGTGACCTCTTACGACATTTCGTTGCTATTTCCTGGTATAACACATTATCCGATATTAAACTATGTATATGTTGTGCTAAACTCTTTTCATCACCAACTTTAAATAGTAAACCGGCTCCTTCAACAACCTGTTTTAACCCATCTACCTCCGTTGCTATTACAGGTAGCCCAGCCGCCATTATTTCGACGGCCGTAAGCCCAAAACCTTCCCAATTAGATGATTGGATTCCTATATCAGCTTTATCTATCCATTTTGACACGTTTGTCTGCTTTCCTACAAAACGAACCCGATTAGAGACTCCCTCAAAATCTGCTAATGCCTTGCATGATACAAGTTTATCACCATCGCCAACAAAAATGACGTGAACATCCGGAGGTAATAGTTTCATTGCCCTAATAACTGTCATTTGATCTTTAGATTCGACAAACCTTGACACCATAATGAGCGTACTCGGCCTCGTTCTATTATTTTTTAAGCCTTCAAAAGTAGCAAGGGCTACACCATTGTTTATAATCTCAAATCTCGTATCTTTACCTTTTACTTTTAACCACTTTGTGAGAGCATCTTGCGTTTTCTGACTTATGGATATGATTTTTTTGTATCTGCTATAAACAAATAATTCTATTGGACGAAAATACCATTTACCTCTTCTTTTATTTGAAGTAGAATGTTCAGTATAGCATAAATTTAAAGGTGTTATTAAGCTAGCAAAAGCAGCCCAATATATAGTCGGGAATAGGTGAACATGAACCACATCATATCCTTTTGCCAATTGGGCTATGATAAGGATATTTTTAGGACTGTGAATATTAGGGCATCCACATTCAATAATACTTATGCCTGCAGACTTTATCTTTGTGGCAAAATCATTGTCAACCTCTTTGTTTACCAAAAGTGTAACCTCGTTTTCTTTCGCCATCAAAGGAAGGATATCCGATAATAAACGTTGAGCACCGCCTATTTCCAATGATGAAATAATATGAAGGATTTTCATCATGAACACTCTATTAATTCAAGTTCCTTAATATCCCTATATTTCTTTCTTATTGCGCATAATAACGACAACATTACCCAGAACCAAGGCAAATAAATATGATCTATTATCGCAAAATGAATAGTAGAGAAAACCAGTGATAAGAAAAATGCGAATCTTAGACTATCATCCCTTACTGATTTGACATTCTTAAACATTTTGATTATAAATAAAACGCAAAAGAAGAAACCAATAATGCCAGTATTCATTAAAACTCCGAGATATAACGAAACAAATGAATCTACTTTTAGTGTATCAAATGCTGCAGGGCCATAACCGACAAGGAAGTCAATTCCTCCTAAATATTTTAATGCGTCAAATCTTGATACCCTTGAAGCATGGGAAGTATTATCTGAATCCATTTTGAGTTGAACAGTCTGAACTAGCATATCCCACAAATCTGGAACTAAAAGAATAATATATAATATTCCCAATAGTAAACCAATAGATCCAAGTTTAAATTTTGATGATTTAAAACTATGAGCAAAATAGAGAACGGCACCGATAGCCAAACAAACATAGCCTACTGCACTGAAACTTACTATTACTGCTGCAATCATTATAACGCAAGAACCGACTTTCATATAAATAGATGTAAAGTGCCTAATACGCCAATAAATAGGAAGAGGAATAAATATTTCAAGAAAGAAAGAAAAGTGACCTGGTTCTTCCATAAAAGATCTGGCTCTTATACCCCCCAAAGCTTGTGATTCCGCATCTTCAAGTGCTGCACGAGGTATAAATGAAAAATCTATGCCAAGAAAGTTCCTACCTACAAATTCGAATAATGCAAAAAGGCTGGCTACCATTGTAGCCAAATAAACCACACCTAATACGTTCTTTAATAATTGATTGAAGCTAAAAGTTTTCACAAGAATTCTTTTAAACATATAATAATAAAGCAAAGGTGGAGCAGTCCATAAGAGAAGATGGTTTGTACTCTTCTCTCCAGTAGCAAATAAGACATACGACAGCAGTAGTATAACAAAAATACCCAATAAATAATTAGGCTCTCCAAATCTAATAGACGGCAATCCTTTTAGAAGGCCATACAAAAATAATACGAGAGATAAGCCAAATGAAATTGTAATAACAGAAGAAATTGCAAATGCATTTGCAAAAATCATGCAAAATACAAATAAATACACAAGATACTTCATTTTCCTATTGCCTATTTACACTAGAGCCCCAGTTTCTCTATCCATTTATCCAATGACAAAACGCCATCACTATAATCCCAGTTAAATGGCACCTCATTTAGACGATCCAACTCTCCGTCAATATCATTCCATAAAATGATATTATCCTTACAATAAAAACTCTCATTAAGAACATTACTATTGGTCGTAATGATTTTTTTCCCTAAAGAAAGAGCTTCTATTGTTCTCATAGAGGAACCGACTTGTGTTGAGCTTGGCACATCTACAACTATATGTGAATTCTGAAGTATTTTTTGATATTTGTTATGTGATAAGGGATTAAATCTCACATCTTTAAAAGAAACATTCTCTCCTTTTATAAGCAGTTTAATATACAAAATAAATGGCAAGAATAGATAGCTTTTAATACGCCAATGATTTCTATCTGCAATGTCTTTTATTTTATCATATATCTCTAATCTTTGTAAATTGCATGAAGCAACATATAACAGATCATATTGCGGTTTTCGTGTTAAACAAACTTCATCTTCCCAATAATAAAAAAGAGGAAGATAATTGAAATGTGGATACTGTTTTGCATCATTCATGTCAAAAGTAAAAGTTTTGTTTGCATATTTACTAATAACTAATGCATTGGGGTCGTTTTTTACAGAGACCCATTGGTAGTGGATAATTACTACTCTATAAATCTCCACAAGTTTTTTTAATAATGATTCGGGAAGCAATCTACCCCGTATAATAAAAATTTTATTAATCCCCTCTCTTATTACAATCTTTAATATTTTATTCTCATACAAATTCCATAACCATTGTTTTCTTCCAAATATAGTTTCAAATATGTAATATCTTCTGGATGCGCCTAAAGGATATTCGCATACATAAATAACCTTTTCGTATTTACACTTAAGTTGTTTAATGATATATTTTTCATATCCAAAAAACTTAGGTCCAATAAATAATATTTTATCTTTCATCGATTTCGATTTATTTCAAATATTGTTTGAGCACCATTATCATACGTTCCGTATTTCTCACACACCCTTCTCTATTCACATGATAGCCACCATCAAAGGTCAAGCTATCATCCAATACCATATCCTCAGGTTCTGCAGCATATCTCCTTCCAATCACTTTTAGTGCCTCTTTTATACACGGATGGTAGGTGGCCTTGAAATTCGACACAATATTCACGGGGGGCAGAAGAATAACTTTAACTCCTCTATTCTCTAAATCTCTAATTGTTCCATTCAGCCACTCCACAAAATCCACGTTCGTCTCTTCCTCCCATAATTTTCCTCCAGTCTTTAGATTCTTGGCTGCGGGATAGTTGAAGTGACTCACCTCGTCGCCATATTCATTGAATCCGTCTCTAGTATACGTAAAAGAGCCCCCGCTTGGTGGAGAATTAAACGATCCTGTGAGCGGATAATTCATCAACCTTATAAAACTGTTAATCGTCAGCTGTGGCAGTGTATAGAGAAAAGACAATTGCTTAGCGGAGAGATTTTGGAAATTCCTAAAACTCGTAGCAACCATCAGCTGCGTAAAGTTTTCAGGCTCTCCCCATCCCCCATTAAAGAAATTAGCATACTCAAACTGCAAGACCACCATATCGTCACTCTTGATATACTTGTCACAGTCATCTATCATATATCGCAGTCCTATACCGCCCTGCATGCCCATATTTATTACGTTCATGCCTAGAGAGTCTCTCATCATCTTCGAGTCGGTTCCAAAAGCCACGCTACTTCCTCCTATCAAGATAACCCTTGGCTGTGGCGTCTTCTCCAAATTATCAATCTTGTCTATCCAAGCACACAGATATCCATTTTCGTCCTTAGGTACAGCTATCAGAACCAACGCATTCAACCCTATAAATAAAGCTGCTAATACTACTATTCTTTTAAGAAATCTCTTCATCGCCTTACCTTCTTAAAATTGGAAATAGATGAACTCTGACTTCGTCCCTTGAAGACAGACAATGATCATCATGATTACAAGATACAGAGTAGTTCTTAACAGCCCATGTCGCATCATGTATCCGCCATCTACAAACTGAAGGGCATGTTGCTTGGATCGCTGTATCCACTCGGCCACAACCAAAAGCATCAAGAGCACTGAAAGTCGGGTTAGGTTCAGCCCTTTTAA
>JAEEGH010015894.1_pt1 | contig 16273 bp, 6 predicted proteins | sample 9134181 | NCBI WGS metagenome assembly JAEEGH01 (sample SAMN16246544, study PRJNA631951) | gut metagenome | biome: gut microbiome; feature: rumen; material: DP-attached | host: Bos | place: Iran: Karaj | collected 2018-10
GAAGTAACGACAACTTCACCCACGTTGAGGAAGGAGCCGTTACGGTTGAAGTCGATGTCGACCGCCACCTTGCCGCGTTCACGCTCGTTGCTGTTGGGAATCGAGATGGCCACCAGGATGGAGTCGGTGGTGCCGCGCGAGAGGTGGAGCACAGGCCAATCGGGATTGGAGTAGACACCGAAATTGGTGTAAGAACGACCCATCGTCGGCAGGTCAATATCGATTTCGTTGAAGGAGACACGGGCAATATCCATAGCTCCGTTGGGACTGTTGGTCCGGGTGCCATAGGTACTCTCGGCCAAAGCGCTGAAGGGATAGTCGATCAGCGTGTTGTTGGCAGCGATGGGACGCAGCTGGTTGACCCAGCGCACGGTGTCGTTGCGGCGCACCATGTCGCCATCCAGATTCGTCCAGGCACGCAGGAAGAAGTTGCCTGCGGACAGCGGAGTGCTGTACTGGAAGAGTGAGTCAAAGGTGTAGACATGGGTTTGGCCGGGCTGGAGGGTGACATGACAGGTTTCGGTGACCTGCTGGATGGGGTTGGTGTTAGCATTCTTGCGGACCTGGTAGGTGATGGGAATGTCGGAGACCGTCGTGGTGCCGTAGTTAGCGATGCGCACACGGACAGTGTCGTTCTCCATGTAGACTCGGCCGCCGAGAGGCGTAAGGACCGTCTCGAGCGCCACGTCGGTGGGCACCTGCGGCGCGACATGGACATGCACCTCGGAGAAGTAGCTTGGGCAGCTCTTATCGCTTTGGCAGCGGAGATAATAGGTGGAGTCGTGATAGTAGCGCGGAGTGGTGCTCCAACGGCACGAAGAGTTGTAAGCCGCGAGGTTGGTGCCGGAGACAGAATAGAAGGGCGAAGCAGTCGAGTCGCGATACCACATGATGGGACGCTGATTGATCTGCGAGGCAGTCACCTCACCCCACGTGCCATAGGCGAAGGTGGTGTCACGTCCAACAGGTGCGGCGGGAGTATACCAGGAGTCGATAACCGGCGAAGCGGATGCGGCTGTTCCCGTAGAGTCGTTGGTAGAGGTGATATCATACTGGTAATGGCACCATCCATTGAGGCGCACCTTGATGTTGAGCACGGTATCGGTGGGATAAAGGTTTGCGATGGAGTCGAACGTGATGGTTCTCGGCTGGCCCTTGGGCAGGACAGTGGCGAGGGTATGGATTTCCCTAACCGTGTCGGGCATGGTGGCAATATTCAGCCGGTTGTTCATCGGGTTGTTCTGCTGGTAGGAAGGATAGTAGGCTTGCGTATGGAAGCCAATCTCGTACTGCGTGTTGGCCGGAAGATCCTTGAAACCGACATTCTTGAGGGTAATGGAGACCGAGACATCCTGCAGAGAGCAGCCCGTCTTGGAGACCTGGATTTTCTGCGCCTCAAGGTCGTAGGCGGGAGCCAGGTAGAAGGCGGTATCGGACACATTGTCGGTGGAATCGGAATCATTCTCCGAGATCAGCATTACACGCACCATCTGCGTGTCAATCACACCCAACTGCGTAGGCATCCACACCGAGTCAGTCTTGCTTTGACCTGCGAGGAGGGTACCCAACGGTTTGTTGGCCGAACGGTTGCCTGTCTCGTGGTCTTTGATATAGGCATACCAGTAGGCGTTGGTCTCGGTGGCGCTACCGTTGTTGTAGAAGATGACCTTCACCAAGACGGAATCGGTCTCGATGTTGTAGGGATTGTTGCGGTTGGGCGGCATCATCGGGGAGAGGATGCGCACGATAGACATGTTGCGCGACAAGATGGTCATCTGATGGGCGCCAATGGTGGGCGCGGGGATGGAGGGACGCTCGGTGCCGTCAATATCGTCGGTCACGTCAGGGTTGTACTGCGCCTTGCCAGCGAAGTTGGTCACCAGGAGGTGGAGGTCGTTGATGGCAGCAAAGTAAGCTTCATCATTCACCGAGCTAGCATCGCGCTGGCTGGTTGCCTGCAGATTGGCAAGCGTAGCGCAGTTGGCGCCCCAGTAGGCGAAGTTGGCAGCACCGGCATAGAAAGCATTGTAGTCGGAAGAGGTCAGAATGCCTCCGTCGGTCACATAGTAGGCAAATGAGCTATAGTTGGCGAAGATGTTGTTCATCACCTGTATGTGGTGAGATGCGCCAGTGTTGTTGGTCTTAGTGAGCATCATGGCGCGGGAGGCCACAGCCGTACCGGAGTAGACCCTGACAGAGTTGTAGTAGACATTCACATACTCGCAGTCCGTCATAATGATACCGCCAGGGTTGGTCAGGCCAGCCACAGCCGTGCCATAGCAGCTAATCATGTTGTTCACAATAGCGCCGTACTGCTGGTTGGAGCACTTGACAGAGGACAGGAATATACCCTGCTTGCCGCCATTCTTTTCGTCAATCAGGTATATCTTGTTCTTGCTAATCATGAAGGCACTGTCGACATTGGTAAGGGAGATACCCACCAGGCCACGTCCCGTGATATTGACACCCGACATAATCTCATTCTGGGTGATGTTGATATTGGTCACTCCCTGAAGCTCAATGCCTCGGTTCCAGAAGTTGGTGATACGGTTGTTGCGGAAGACTATGTCCTTATAGTTCTCGACCGTACCCATGTTCTTAACGGAGAAGTAGCCGCTGTCAATCCAGCTGTTGAGCACCTGCAGCTGTTGGACATTACCCTGAAGGATGACGCACGAAGCGTTGGTGTTGTTAATGGTACCTTTGACGCGGATGGTGCTATTCTGGATGACAATGTTGCGAGCATCCTGCATCACGACTGCATTGGCATAGTTGACGTTGTTGGCAGTCGGGCGTGCCACGATACGCATGCTGTCGACAATCACATTAGCGGCGCCATCCAGCTGAAGCACATAGTTGAGGTTCTGGCTGGTAGAGGCCGTCATGAGTACCGTGGTGTCGGATGCGCCTCGGAAGGTAATGGTGTTGGTGTTCGAAGAACCTGCAATCTGATGCAGCACCACCTGCTCATTGTATACGCCCGCTGCCACCTTGAATACGACAGGGCCGTCGATACCCACACTGTTCAGAGTATCTACGGCAGCGCCAATGGTATGGAAGTCGGCAGTAGCAGCCGAAGCAATGGTATAGGTTCCGCCACAGAAGCGTACCATGAAGGGCATCTCTATGGTGTCGTTATCGTGGACGATATCGCCCGATACAACCACAATAGCCTTGATGCTATGGCGGCCAGGGGCTATCGGGCGGCTCATCAGTCTCACCCGAGAGGTGGCTCCCACTGCAATACTACCAGTGACGTTGGTGGACTGCAGGGCGCCACCGTCAATTGAGTAGCGCAACTCGGCACCATTAATCACGTTGGCACCGAAGTTCCTCAAATCGACATCCATCTCCACATTGCCGCACGAATTATAGGTCACCGTGTCATAGCCGTCGGGCCACGCGATGCGTGCATCATAGCTCGGCACACCGGAAACGTTGATGGTAATCGGCTTAATCGGACCCTCGCAGCCGAAGAGCACAGTGTCGATAATATGGTCGGGATGGTTGAATACGATATCGGGACGGTTATTACTTCTCGTGCTAGCTCCAGTATATCCTGTCACCGACGGACTCAGAGCACTATTTTGGGCTTTATACAGTGTGGTATTGGCTTTTGCTGTAAATGCCGTCTGCACGCCTGTCGTCACTGCCTCTGCCAGTTCATAGGCCACCTGCACGGCAATGCTCGACACACCGTCCCATGTGAATGGTGTATCGAATTCATGCGACACCCACTGGTGTACGCTGCTGCTACGCAGGACGAACGGGGAACGAGTATAGACCAACTGTGTGGTTTTCCAAGCATTGGCATTAGCATTGGCATAAATGGTATCGGTGGTATGTCCAAGCGAAATGTAGTAGTTGACGAAGTTGACCGCCTGCACATTCAGCCAGACGGAATCCAGATGGAACGACAGCGACGTCACGGGTTCTCCTGCCTGCAGGCCCATCTTTCTCAACTCGTGAGCAGAATAGATGAACTGCTGCTTGACAAACTTATTGTTGGGCTGATAGGGCGATGGATATGCCGCCTTGGCTGTAAGATCGGCCAGAGTACCTATATGTCCGCCAATAGTATCGGAAACCACATACCGCAAACCGATAATCTCGGGAGAATACAACGGAGCCGTCACATAGACATCCCCAGTATCCAACACATTGTTCAAACTGTCATACCATACGGCGATGGCTCCCGGACCTGGGTTGGCCACGATGGTCTCCGTCAGGCCATAGGCTACCGTCCGCGGGCTTGTCACCGTAGGCAGACCGGGCTGGTAGAGCGAACGTGCCGAGACATAATCGGTATCGTTGACCTGGTATGTGTCGCCGCTCACACCCGAGACCCACACCTTAACGTTGATAGTCTGATTCTGACTGACAGACATATTCAACGGCTGGGTGAAAGTAAATGTGCGTTCAGCGCCCGGCACTACAGTTCCGCTCATATTCTCGGTCACCACAGCGCCACCATCTGCCTGATAGTGCATCACCATGCCGGTAGCCGTCTGCGTGCCATAGTTGTGCAGTGTAGCTGTCACCGTCTCGTTGCCGAGACCGCAGCCCGAAGGAAGCTCGCCGGCCTCCACTCCAATGTCTGCTGTCGGTACCGACTGCATCAAGACGGTGGCTGTGGCAAACTCCGTGGAACACCCGTTATCCGAGTACCTAATCCATGCGTTGTCGACATCCCCGATAAACATCGGGTTGGCATTCGTCGACATTCTCCAGTCGGAGGCAGTCCCATTGAATGCTGTGCGAACTATACCACCCGTCGTGTTGGGAGTCACCGAAAGTGCAGCACCCGACCACACATAGTTCGGGACGTTCTGGGTAGCCCATCTGACGGCATTGGTCGTATTGGTTGAGATCACTGCGTTCAAGGCCACAGCATCTTCCACCACACCGTTGTGCCTATAGACAAGGCCTATATTGGCATTCACGGCCGGCGAAATCACCTGTCCGAAGTGTATTGTGGCAGCGGGGTTCGTAGACGTTCCATCCACATACTGCACCACCATTGATTCCCCTGGCGCTATACGCACATCCCAGAAGCAGAGCACCTTGTTGTTATAGGTACTTGTTGGGGACACCATTATCAGCGTGTCACCCGCCAAATAGGCGGTGTCGTCACCCACATTGGTCAACTGCACCGCGAACTTGGTGGTCGACTTCATCCATTGCGGCATCGGGTCGGTGAGACCCACTGCATTGTTGGGCTTGAACTGCACCTGCGTGATACGCACGATAGGAGCCGAACGACGCTGCTTGAAATAGAAGTGCGTGTCCTGACGCAGCGACTCCGTGACAAGAGTATCGCCCACATAGAACGGTTCCGCATCGTTCATGCTGCGATACCAGTAGAGTTTCGAACGGCGCTTCGGTGCCGTAGCACTATTATAGGCGTTCCACTCCTGCACACCCGCAGTGGGCACCACTGTGGCAGCCGTGGCATAGGGGATCGTCATCGTCAAGTTGCTCGCCGCCAACTGGTGGTAACGACTGATGACGGTGAAAGTGTTGGTATCATTGGTCTGGTTCGGGTCGACGCTGCTAATGTTCCACACCCTAATGTGGTATACCGAGTCATAGATGCCGTTGGCCGGAAGTTGCAACATCTGGCCTGTGTGAATGGTGATTGTGTCATTCGCCGGTATCGTCTGCGTCACCTGGTAGGTCTGCACCGCGCCGCCATTGACCTGGTAGGAAAGACTCAACGTGCGGTTAGCATTGGGAGTAAAGGCGGTAGTACCGCTGTTGCGCAACCTGACCACAAGCTCCACACTGGCAGGCATGTCACAGGTATCAGCCACTGGACTTGCCAATGCCTCCGGTTCGAAGTCATAGTAAAGCGACACAAACTCGAAAGCACCCGGGCAGGGAGTCTGCGCATGACGCACCGTGTCGAACATATCAGTGGTGATCCCGCTGATGGGGGTACCCAATCCTTTAATAAGTCTGTTGTAGGTACGGAGGTCTACGCGGGAGCCATTGAGGAATGCCGGGTCGAGGAAAGCCGACGTGTTGTCCCCCGACGCGGCAGACCACTGGTCCAGCGTGTGGAAACTGGATCCGCCAATACGGTTCAGCGTATAGGCTTCCGAGTAGTAGACATTGTGTCCCACGTCGTTGGAGCCCAAGCTGAACGGCACAACGTTCAAGGCGTAGTTGGACTCATCGAAGCAGGCCACGATATTGTTCAGGAAGCGACTGTTGATTACCGAGTTGCCCATGGTCGCCGTCGCTATGTTGATGCGCTGGGCGGCGGTCATCTTCACCGAGTTGTACACCACATCCATCCATTCGCCCTGGATGATGTTCATAGGCGTGGTCAACAGGTTTGACTGACCGTCATCATTACACACAATCATGTTGTTGGCGATAAACGCATGGTTGGACGAGGTGCCATATATGTGGCTCACACCGAGGGCTCCGGCACCATGGCTGGTGTACAGCTTATTGGCCATCACACGGACGTTCCCGCTGCACGAATATACCAGCAGCACATAACTTGCGTTGCTCGTCACATCATACATCTCGTTGCGCTCAATCGACACACCTGCCATGTACGACACATTGACGGCGTTGTTGTACTGATTCTCGAAGAAACTGCGCGTCACCGTGCCGTTCTGGGCGCGGGCATCTGCCGACTGACCCACCAGGCTGACGCCAATATTGCCGCCACGAAACGTACAGCCATCGACGGTTAGATTAGCAGCAAATCCCGAATAAATCATGGCACTTATCCTCTGTGCTGCAGCAGGATTAGCCAAACTGTCGACAAACTCGCATCGATCGAACCGGCAATTTTGGCTTGTCGCGCCGAGCGTCACCATATTGGTTAGCGCACCGCCGCGACGCACAAACTTGATGTCCCTGAACCTAACGTTCTGCACATTCGTGAGGTTGACTATCTCGTTGGCGCCGGTATTGGCGTCGGCATATAGTATCACGCCATTGCTTATCGGCTGGAACACAAGGTAGTTGTTGCCCGCCAAGCCGTTGACCACCGGCATCGTAAACGGAGCATAGGAGCCCGGGGCCAGCTTGACAATCAGCGAATCGCTCAGTCCGCACTGCGACAGCGAGAAGAGGAATTCCTCGATGGTGTTGTAGTCGGGGGTAGCGCCACCGATATAGCGTACTCCACTCAACGCACCTGCGCAGGCAATGAACGACGTATCGCTCGGATTGTTCAGCCTGCTCGAGTTGTTATAGGGCTCATGGTCACGGTAATAGTTGTTGCCCGCCATCAAAGTGTCCTGGGTCCATGCACGGAGGGTATGGAAACCGGCGGCCAACGTCACCCCTGACGCAATGGTCACCGTAGTGGTGTCACCTCCGGCGAGCGAGCCTGTCCAGTCGAAGTGTCCCGTCACCGTATCGTCCAACGCGTAGTTAATCCTCACGGCATTCACCGTCGCGACACCGTAATTCTTCAACTGCACATCAAAGTGGGTCGGTTGCGTCACCACCGGTCTTGTGCTGTTCGGGAAAACTAACGCAGATATACCCATATCGTACACCAGCGGCTGATTACTCCTCTGGGTGGGCACCACCGAAGGTCTGTTGGCTATGTCGTCGGTCGATAACTTGAAATCGGAATAGGTGTATGCATTGTTGGTATTGCCCAAGAAAGCATCAATACCATTGTAGAAGATGGTATGTTTCGTACTCGGTGCCGGAATCATCTTGATAGTGGCATTCGCCGGGTCAACCGACCCCGTACCGTCATAGATAACTTGGAACACAATGTCTTTGCCAGCATAGAAGAACGTGTCCTGGAACCGCAGCGGCAGTATAGCACCTGCTGCAGCCTCCCCGATGGTGAATATCGAGTCGAAAACTATGTCCATATAGTCACTCGTGAATTTCACCTGGTCTCCGTTCGTCACCACCGTATGCGATGTCGGCGCATTTTTCATCCTCAACTGGAAGTTCGTGCGGGTCGAGCTTTGTGTATTGGCACCTATCGTGAACTTAATTTCCGTCATAGCACCCGGGCCATAACCTGCATTGGCCAGCAACGCCGAGTCATAAATCCACTCGCTGCGGTTGTCGAGATATGGCGGGAAGGGACAGTATCCATAGTTCGAGTTCGGCGGGCCGGTCAACCCTACGGGGGCCGGATTGCCCAACTGTTCCACTCCTCGCACACACCAATAGTTCACCCACGCGTCAGCTGCCGCGGGGAATGTCGCTTCGTTGGCGTTGGTCGAGGCATCCTTGACCACGCAGTAGAAACGCATCAGTGTGTCGTAACCCTCAAAGGGGATGCGGGCCGAGAAATGCGCATAGCTGTAGCCGTCATGTCTGACGATATTGCCGTCGAAATTCATCGGCAGTCGTATCGGCGTCAAGTCGCTGCCGACCGTGTAGAACAGATATACCGAATCGTTGTCGATGCCCTGCGGCACTGTGGTGCGCGCGTCAAGTTCGATGCGGGCGCCGCGGCTGCTCGGATGCGGACCGCCGTCAGGATAGAGCATCATGGTGATGAGTGGCTTCTTCATCTCGCTCTGGCTGGAACGAATCCTCAGGTTGTCAATCCACCAACCGGCATTCGACGGCACCGCGCCCGACATGAGTCTCTGCTTCAGCACAAACTTGAATATCAGCTTGCGCTCATTGATAGGCACTGAGGCTGGTAGCATAGTATTGATATCAAAACGCTCGTGTTTCCACAGTGCATTGCTGAGCGATTCGTTGTGCCATTCGTCATATGAGTAGTTGTTGAACGTACCTGTCTGGTCAAACTGGTCGCAATAACCTTCCTCATCCTTGTTATAGTGCTGGCCTGATAATTGAACAGCCTGATCGTCCGATTGATTGGCACGCTTCACAAAAATCTGGCAGATCTGTGCGCCGTAACCCATATTGGCAGCGATGTTGCAAATGTGGTCAAATTCCAGTGCCACATTGCGCAGCGTCGCATTCTGAGTGAAGTCCAGCGTATCAAGCACCATTGACACATCGGTGGTCGTGGTTTGCTTCAGTCTGAGGCTCTGCTGTCCGCCGGCGTGCAGGGTGGTCGAAAACTCATACGAGTTGTTCGTGACAGTATAGCTCACCGGGTCGTTGGTTTCGAACCCTTGACCATACATCAAATACACCTGGGCCTGCGAAACAAGTCCCAAAAACGAGAAAATTACACCTAAAAACAAATACTTTGTTCTCATATTTCGTTTTTATTTTTTCTTTATTATCAGTCGTTTACATATTAATTTACGGGCATACCGTCCCCTTTTGGGGCACACTATTCCCAATGCAAATATACAAATAAAAATGGACATTGCGCCCATTTTTATATTAAAAAATATTAATCACACCTCTTGCAGCCTTCCCGCTACCCGTGGATACGCTGCTCCAAAGCCTCGTAGAGCATCACTCCCGCCGCCACCGAAACGTTGAGCGACGCCACCGCTCCAACCATCGGGAGCTTGGCACGCACATCGCACATTTTCAGCAACTCGGGACTGATTCCTGTCTCTTCATTTCCCATGATAAGGAGGGTTGGCTGACGGAAGTCAACCTCGCGGTAGTGCACCACCCCTTTCTCGGTTGATGCCACCACCTGATAGCCGCACTGCTTGGCCAGGTTGACCACCGTCTTCAGGTTCGCTTCGCGACATACCGGCAGGCGCATCAACGCACCGCTGCTGGCCTTGACGGCATCTTCGTTCAGTGCCGCCGACCCGTGGTCGGGCACTATCAAGGCGGCCACGCCTGTGCACTCGGCTGTGCGGGCGATGGCACCCATATTGCGCACATCGGTGATATGGTCGAGCAGCAACAACAGTGGCGATTCCTGCAACGTCTCCACCAATTCCATGAAACTGTGGTACTTCACCGCCGCAATTGTGGCCACGACCCCTTGATGGTTCCCTGTGGTCATCTTGTTGAGCTTCTCCACCGGCACATACTGGATAGGTATATCGCTGTCACGCAACTTGTTGCGCAGTTCTCCCGCCAAGGTGCCGCCCAAGTCTTTCTGCAGCAGCACCCGCTCTATCCGGACGCCGCTGTCCACGGCCTCCATCACAGGCCGTATGCCGTAGATTATCTGCTGTTTACTCGATGTTTTTTCCATCCTTGATTGTGATTTTGCGGTCGGCCATGGCGGCCAGTTCTTCGTTGTGTGTGACAATGACAAATGTCTGTCCCAACTCCTTGCGCAGGGTGAAAAACAGCTCATGGAGTTCACGGGCATGCTGCGAGTCGAGATTACCCGACGGCTCGTCGGCCAGCACCGCCATCGGCGCGTTCATCAACGCGCGCGCTACGCTGACCCGCTGACATTCTCCGCCACTCATGGCTGCCGGTTTATGCTCCGCACGTTGCGCCATGCGCAGCAAATCCAGCAGTTCCATAGCCCGTTTGCGGGCTTCGACTTGCGACTTGCCGGCTATCAGCGCCGGTATCATCACATTCTCCACCGCTGTGAACTCCGGCAGCAGGTGATGTGCCTGGAACACAAAGCCTATCCGTTGGTTTCTGAACCGCGCCAACTCCTTGTCTTTCATCTTCGTCACATCCATGTCGCCATACAGCAGCGTGCCGCTGTCGGCACGGTCGAGCGTACCGAGAATCTGCAACAGCGTGGTCTTACCGGCCCCCGAGGCGCCCACAATCGACACCACCTCGCCCTTCTCAATGGTCAGGTTGATGTCGCGCAGCACATGCAACGCCCCGTAGCTCTTGTTGATATTTACTGCCTTAATCATACTTCAATACCGTTCAGGAACACCCGTTTCACCTTGTTCTCGCCGTAGGCGTAAGGCATGTACTCGTAACTTGGTATTGGCTTGGTGATGTAGAAATTGGCCTTTTTACCAACGGCAATGCCGCCCACCTCATCGCTCACACCCATGGCGTAGGCGGTGTTGAGTGTGGTGGCGTTGATGGCCTCTTCGGGTGTGAGTCGGTAGCGTATGCAGGCCATCGAGAGGATGAGCTGCATATTGCCCGAGGGCGAGGTGCCTGGATTGTAGTCGGAGGCCATAGCCACCGGCAGACCCGCCTCTATCATCTTGCGGGCCGGCGAAAGCGGCAGGTTCAGGAAGAAGGCGCATCCGGGCAGAATGGTAGGCATGGTGTCGGTGCCTTTCAGGCACTCAATCTCGGCGTCACCCATCTGCTCAAGGTGGTCAACCGAAATGGCGTTGTATTTCACACCCACCTGCACGCCGCCCGAGACAGCCATCTCGTTGGCGTGTATCTTGGGCCGCATGCCGTATTTGATGCCAGCTTCGAGGATTCGTGCGGTATCCCCGACGGTGAAGAACCCTTGGTCGCAGAACACGTCGATGAAGTCGGCAAGGCCCTCGTCTGCCACACGCGGAATCATCTCGTTGATGACCAGGTCGACATAATCCTCCTGGTGGCCGCGGTATTCCATCGGGATGCCGTGTGCGCCGAGGAAGTTCGACTTGATGGTCATGGGCGAGGTCTCCTTCAGGCGGCGTATGACGCGCAGCAGCTTCAGCTCGCTCTCGGTCGAGAGGCCGTAGCCGCTCTTTATCTCTATGGCGCCGGTACCCATGCGCATCACCTCGTCGAGGCGTTGTTTGGCCATATTGTAGAGTTCGTCCTCTGAGGCTGCCGCAGTGGCTTTCGCCGAGTTGAGGATACCTCCTCCCCTCTTGGCGATTTCTTCATAGCTGAGGCCGCGTATCTTATCAACAAACTCATGCTCGCGCGAGTTGGCGTAGACGATATGGGTGTGCGAATCGCAGAAGGTGGGGAAGACCAGACTCCCCGCGGCATCCACCACACGGTCGGCGTTCTCCTCCTTCAACTCAGCCATCGGGCCAAAGGCAGCAATCTTGCCGTCCTCGACTATGAGGTAGGCATCCTTTATTGTCTCAAGCACAGCCATTTCCTTGCCCTGCTTGCGGAGTTGCGGAGCCTTCTCCACCCCCACCAACTCCTTGATATTCTTAATAAGGGTACGCATATCTAAACTATCTAAAACAATTCCTGCTGGTTGCCGTTGGCCTTGATTTTGCCGAGGTGCTGGTAGGCGAGCATGGTAACTTCGCGGCCGCGGGGAGTGCGCATCAGGTAGCCCTCCTGGATGAGATAGGGCTCGTAGACCTCCTCGACGGTGCCGGATTCCTCACCCACGGCGGTGGCTATGGTGTTGATGCCCACAGGGCCGCCCTTGAACTTGTCGATGATGGTGGTGAGGATACGGATATCCATATCGTCCAGACCGTTGCGGTCGACATTCAGTGCTTGGAGGGCATACCTCGCGATGTCGAGCGTGATGGTGCCATCGCCTTTCACCTGGGCGAAGTCGCGCACGCGGCGCAGCAGGCGGTTGGCTATACGGGGGGTGCCGCGCGAGCGGCGTGCTATCTCAATGGCACTCTCGCTGGTAATCTTCACATCGAGCAGTCCCGCTGAGCGGTTGACAATCTTGGTAAGCGTCTCGGCATCATAGTATTCCAAGCGGCTATTGATACCGAAACGGGCACGCAGCGGGGCGGTGAGCATACCGCTGCGAGTAGTGGCGCCGATGAGGGTGAAGGGCTTGAGGCCAATTTGCACCGACCGGGCTGCCGGACCGCTCTCGATCATGATGTCGATGCGGAAGTCCTCCATGGCGGAGTAGAGGTACTCCTCGATGATGGGCGACAGACGGTGTATCTCGTCGATGAAAAGCACATCGTTGGTTTCCAGCGAGGTGAGCAGTCCAGCCAGGTCGCCCGGCTTGTCGAGCACGGGGCCGCTGGTGGTCTTGATGCCGACGCCCAACTCGTTGGCAATGATGTTGCTGAGGGTGGTCTTGCCGAGGCCCGGAGGACCGTAGAGCAGCACATGGTCGAGCGGCTCGCCGCGCTCCTTGGCAGCACGGACAAAGACCTTGAGGTTCTCAACCACCTGCTTCTGGCCGGCGAAACTGTCGAACCCCGAGGGGCGCAACGCGCGTTCTATATCTTTCTCCTGCGCAGAGATACTGCGTCCGTCCAAATTGTCATTACTCACTGCTGCTAATTAATTTACAAGGTGTTCGTAACCTTCGGTTCAAGTTGCAAAGATAACACTTTTATTTCATTCGGCAAAAAAAAGTTTCCAACCGCCGCCCCCTCGACACCCCCTCCGCATCCCCTCCCCAATTCGTCCGGTTTTGATAGGAGGGGGAGCGGAGCGGGACCGGAGGGGAACCGGAGGGGAAGCGGAGCGGAAGGGGTAAAAAAAGTTGACCCGGGGACAATAAAAAAGTACCCGAGGCGTTATAGGTAATAAAAACATATTATAATAATAGACAACGCATGAAATCCATCATTGTAGGAACCGACTTCTCCGAAGGGTCGTATGCCGCCCTCGAGCTTGCCATCGACGTGGCCAACCGTATGCAGTGCGGCATATTGCTGGTGTGGGTAAGGCGCGAGAAATTGTTGTTCACCGGTGAACAGCTTGAGACGATGACCAACCTGGCCAAGGACAAGTTGTCGGTGCTGTGCGAGAAATACCGTCCGGCGATGAAGCACGGCACATTGGAGTGCCGCATTGTGAGCGGCAAGGTGTCGTCGGCCATCGCCGAACTGGCCAAGAAGGAATTGTCGCCGATGATTATCATCGGTACCAACGGTGCATCGGGATACGAGAAATATGTGATTGGCAGCCAGGCGGCTCGCATTGTGCAGGATTCGCCGTGCCCAGTGCTGACGATGCGTCAAGGATTCGACTTCCACAAGCAGCTGGAACGCATCGTGGTGCCGCTGCGCGTCAACGCCAATTCGCGCCAGAAGGTGCCGCCCGCCGCAACGATGGCACGCATCTTCGGCTCGGAGGTCTACCTGCTGGGCCTGCTGGATTTGAAGGAGGAAGAGTCGGCCCTGCGCACCTATATCGGACAGAGCATCGACTACCTCGAGAAGGAGCACATCCCCTACCGCTTCGAGATTCGCCCCTACTCCACCTATAGCGATACCGTGCTGAAATACGCCGACGAGGTGAAGGCTGACTTGGTGATTATCAACACCGAGCAGGACAGGGTGATTTCGCAGCTGTTCCTCGGCACCAACGCACAGCAGATTGTCCATAAGTCGCAGATTCCGGTGCTGTGCATCCATCCGGCCGACTATATCAACGTGGCCGCAAGAGTCTGACAAGGAGTTATGGAGTGTGATGTGGTTGTGGTCGGCGGCGGCGCCGCGGGGCTGATGGCCGCCGTGGTAGCGGCACGCCGCGGCAAGCGCGTGCTGCTGCTGGAGAAGATGGACCAGGCCGGTCGCAAACTGCGCATCACCGGCAAAGGCCGCTGCAACCTAACCAACACCAATCCGATGCGCGACACACTGCCGCACATCGGCAGCAGTTCCGCCGGCAGCACCAACAAGCCCGGCCAGAGCGGCGGGGTGTGGCTGCGCAACGCCTACGGGCGCTTTTTCAACCAGGAACTGATGGACTTCTTTGAGGAGCGGGGCGTGGCACTGACCGTGGAGCGCGGCAACCGCGTCTATCCCACCTCGGGGAAAGCCCTCGACATATTCCTCGCCCTCGTCGGCGAGCTGGAGTCCAACTTCAATGTCACCATCCGCAAAAACACCTCCGTCAAGAAGATAGAGACCCTTGACGGACAGGCTACAGCGGTCATCACCGACCGCAACGAGCGCATCGCCTGCCGCCACATCATACTGGCCACCGGCGGACTTTCCTACCCCACCACCGGCTCGACCGGCGCCGGCTACCGCATGGCCCGCGAACTGGGACACACCGTGGTCGAGCCCGTTCCATCGCTCGTGGCGCTGAAATGCGAGGAGAAGATTCCGGAGGAGCTGGTGGGCTTCCAGCTGAAAAACGTGGGTCTCTCCGTGCAGGACGCTTCCGGCAAGGTCCTCTGCAGCCATTTCGGCGAGATGACTTTCTGCAACGACGGCCTCGCAGGCCCCATCGTACTCAGCACCAGCCGCATCATCACCCGGCAACTGCACACCGGACACTCTCCGCTTACCGCCACACTCGACCTGAAGCCCGCCTTGTCGCCTGAGCAACTGGACCGCCGCCTGCTGGCAGACATCGACGCCAACGGCACACGCATCTTCAACGACGCACTGCGTCTGTGGCTGCCGGCCGAGCTGATAGTGCTGGCGCTACCGCAGCTGCACATAGAATACTACAAACGCCTGCACCAGATTACCGGCGAGGAGCGCCGCCGCCTGCGCGACTGGCTGAAGGGTGTGCGCTTCACCCTGACCGGCACCCACGACTGGAACGAGGCCGTGGTGACCCAAGGGGGTGTGTCGCTGGCTGAGGTGAACCCCAAGACCATGGAGAGCCGGCTGGTGAAAGGGATGTACATTGTGGGCGAACTGCTCGACCTCGATGCCGACACCGGTGGCTACAACCTGCAAATAGCATTCAGCACCGGCCACGCTGCCGGCGAGGCGGTATAACACAAAAAGCCCCGACGATTACTCGTCGGGGCTTTTTGTGTGCCGCATCAACCCTCGGCGGCGATGACGGCGTCTTCCCATTCGGCCATCTTCTGGTCGAGTCGGTCTTTGAGGGACTGATATTCCTTGTAGAAGTCGGGACTCTGGACAGCGCCGGTGGCGAGGACCTCATCCTTGGCGGCTATCTCGGCCTCGAGGGCCTCAATCTCCTGCTCCTTCTGCTTGACGGCGTTCTGCAGCTTGCGGCGCTCACGCTCGCGCTCCTTGCTCTGCTCGTAGGATTCTCTGGCCTTGCTGGGCTGACTAGCCTGACTGGTATGAGTAGCCTGGCTAGGTTGGCTGATCTTACTGGCCTCCAGGAACTCCATGATGTCGCCCTTGAACTCGTGGACGGCGCCGTCGCGGAACTCGTAGAGCTCGTCGGTGAGACCGCTGAGGAAGTCGCGGTCGTGGCTCACCACTATCAGAGTTCCTGTGTATTGCAGCAGGGCATTCTTGAGGATATCCTTGCTGTTCATGTCGAGGTGGTTGGTGGGCTCGTCAAGGATAAGCAAGTTGCTGGGGGTGAGTAGCAGTTTAGCCAACGCCAAGCGCGCTTTCTCGCCGCCGCTGAGCACCTTGACTTTCTTGTCAATATCGTCGTCGCCAAAGAGGAAACTGCCCAGGATGTTGCGTATCTTGGGGCGTATGTCGCCTAGCGCGATGTCGTCGATGGTCTCGAAGACGGTCTTGTCGAGGTTGAGCATGGCGGCCTGGTTCTGGGCGTAATAGCCGAGTTGCACGCCCGCGCCAAGGCGGAAGGTACCTGTGTAGTCGTTGATATCGCCCACGATAATCTTGGCCATGGTGCTCTTGCCCTCGCCGTTGCG
>JAEEGH010015896.1_pt1 | contig 16267 bp, 18 predicted proteins | sample 9134181 | NCBI WGS metagenome assembly JAEEGH01 (sample SAMN16246544, study PRJNA631951) | gut metagenome | biome: gut microbiome; feature: rumen; material: DP-attached | host: Bos | place: Iran: Karaj | collected 2018-10
GTTTTGACTTTTTCATCAGAAATTGGATAGCTAGGAGGAATAATTATTATGAATTGCCCTAATTGTGGTAAAGAGATGAGACTAGGAATTGTCAGGGCAAATCCGCTACGAGATAATAAAATTTTTTGGTATCCTGAGAATTATAAAAATAAATCGATTATTAATGAGGAACCAGTAGCTCTTTCTTTACAGGCGGAAGGTTACTATTGTGATGAGTGTATGACTGCGTTTGCAAGTTTTCAGAAAAAAGAATACGGAAATTTTGAACGTTTATTTTACAAGATATTTGATAAGGAGTATTAAGGTTAATAATAAAGACAAATTCCAGTTTGTCGGACAAAACTAAATAAAACCTTACATATCACCAGGGTACTGGTCTATTATTATCCATGAAAAAATATTGGAAACGGATTTTGAAAAATAAAGTATAAATATGTTTAATCATAAATGCCGTGGGCTACTGTCCCACGGCGTTTTCTATTTCTGCTTTTATGTAGTCTATTTTATTTTGAGTTTCTTTGTCAGCAACTTCTAGTTTAAGAAGTTTGTTAAGGTAGCCTTGTTGGCGAGTTAGTTCTCGGCTGCCTGGATACACAAGCTCAAAAGCTAAAGCAAAATGTGCAACATAAAAATCGAGAGATGTTTTCTTGGTGCTGCTGAGAATTGCATGATGCTTTTTGAATTGATTAAAAACTTCCTCAGATAAAGGCTGGTTTTGAATATGTTCAAAAGGGACTCCATATATTCCTTCGACGGGTTCCTCTACTTGCACCCTAAAGATATCGATTTTATCAGCGTCTCTTATGATATTTGCAAATAAGGTTTCCTTTTCGCTTAGCCCACTAGATATTTTAAATTTGTTATGCTGTCTGATGGCAATTTCTATGAGTCCATCATATTCCCTTGTTTTTATATAGTTATCAATCAGATGAGAGTCTTTGAATAACAAATCAGCTCCAAACTCAGCGTGATCAACGGATTTGGAGTCATTAAAGGTTTGGTAAATTCTAATCTGCTCAAAGCGTCCAATGTCGTGTAGCATTCCTATTAACCATGCGATTTCAATGTCTTCCTCTGAAAGACCTAGACTTTCAGCTATGACTTTTGAATTGTTTGCCACCTTGTATGTATGAACTATCTTCAGTGCGATTTTAGGATCCTGGGGATTGTAATTCTGGGTATAATTAGCAAATTCTTTAATTACGTCTTTTTCGTTGATTATCATGATGATGTCGAAACTTCCTTTCCTCAAAATAGAATAAAGTAAAAATAAAGTGTATTCAACTTAAATATTTATATAAATAAAGCTTTTGGTAATTTATAATCACTTATAGATGATAGATATTATATCATGTCAGCAAAGGAGGAGCACAAAATGAGCAAACATGGGATAGTGAAAGTGGTTGGGACCCATTTCCAATATGAGGACGGAACCTATTTTTATCCTTTTGGAACAACTATATATGCATTAGCGCATCAGACACCAGAACTTATGGAGCAGACATTTCAAACACTTGAGACTGCACCTTTTAACAAGGTACGTATGTGTGTTTTTCCAAAGCATTATCAATATAACAATAATGAACCAAGATTTTATCCTTTTGAAAAAAGAGAGGATGGCTCTTGGAATCCAGAAAAACCTGTTAAAGAATATTGGGACAATTTGGAGCAAGTTATAAGACGGTTGGATGATTTGGAGATACAAGCAGATTTGGTATTATTTCATTCATACGATAATTGGGGCTTTGCAACTATGCCTCAAGAAGATAACTTGAAATATTTGGAATATTGTTTACAGAGATTAGGAGACTTAGATAATGTATGGTGGTCTCTAGCAAACGAATACGATTTATTGTTATCTGAAATATCAATGGAAGAGTGGTATGAAATAGAGGAGTTTGTAGCTAGTCACAATCCTAAGGGGCATCTTATTTCTAATCACAATTGCTTTAAGACATGGGATATGGGAAGACCTAATATAACACATGGCTCATATCAGATTAAAAATTTATGTTATGTTGCTGACAGAATAGATAAGTATAAAAAACCTATTTGTATTGATGAATGCTGCTATGAGGGAAATCTTCCTGAGGCTTGGGGAAATCTTTCAGCAGAAGAAATGACTGCAAGGTTTTGGATGGCAATTGCAAGTGGTGCATATTGTACTCATGGTGAGACATTCCTTGATGATGAGGACATCGTTTGGTGGGCAAAGGGTGGTATATTAAAAGGAAAGTCACCTGAAAGAATAGGCTTTTTAAGAAAAATAGCCGAAAGTTTACCAGGTCCACTTTCAGCCTATAAAGAAGCTCCATTTGAATTCATGGATAATTTGCCAGATGAAGTGAAAGAAATATTTACCAGTTCTCCAGCAGGTCGAAGCTTTCAGGCTGCAATAGCCCAAGCAGATCCAATGGAGATGACAGTAATGCAGACTTTTGAGCATGAGTATAAGGCATGCTGCGATGATAAATCGGCAATTTTGAATTATTTATATCAGCGATGCCAAGCATATGCCAACTTAACACTTCCAGAAGATAAGACATATAAAGTAGAGGTAATTGATACCTGGAATATGACAAGAAAAACAGTTTTAGACAATGTAAGTGGTAGAGTAAAGGTTGAGCTACCAGGACAACCATATATGGCTATTCTTGCTACTGCAAATTAAAAATAGATTTCCTTTTATATATTGTTTCCTTTATATTCACTAGGCATTTTGCCCGTGATTTTGCAAAAAATTCTTCTAAAATTATTAGTAGATGTATAACCCACAGAAAAAGCGATTTGTTCAATGGACAGGTCGCTTTTTTGTAATAGGTTTTCGGCTTTTCTAATTCGGTGATATTGAATATTTTCCATAAAGGTTTTGCCAGTGGATTTTTTGATTATTCTTTGCATCTGTCTCTCGCTGTATCCAAAGAAGTTGGAAAGCTCCTTGAGAGTTATAGTGTCAAAATGTTCTTCCATATAGTGCAAGATGTAAACAAGGTTATCATCAATTTGCTTTGAGGTTGTAGGAATATTTACATCTTTTTCATGATTACGTAAAAGCAGAGCGAAAAATTCAGCCAGCAAAGCATTTAATAACTGTTTTTTAAACCTGCCTTCTTTAAGGTATATTTTTTCTGCCTTTGAAATAATGTCAGCCAATTCGGAGTCATCACTTGTATGGAATATGAGGTAAGGAAATTCTTCACTGTGGTATATTACATGGGAAAAGAACTGTGACAGAATATCAGATTCATTGAACAATCCAAAAAAATATCGTTCAAATGTACTTTGACGTATCACAATATTGTAAACGATATCATCGTCAGAACAGGCTTTGATTGCGTGTACTGTTCCTGGTGAATGAAAGCAAAAATCTCCAGCTGTTAGTATTAGGCTATCGTTACCTATGTAGTTGTAGCATTTTCCGTGTTTTACATAAACAATTTCGAAAAAATCGTGTGTATGTAAAAAAGCAGGAAGATATCTAAAGTGTCTAATAAAAGAGCAATCTAAATTTGATGAGATAAAATGGTCCTCTTCAAAAACATTTGATGAGGGATTGTTTGAGTTAAAAACATCATCTAGTACAGGTCGTATTTCGTATATATTATAAATCTTATTTTGTAAGTTGATATCCTGCTCATATTTTGCTTTTAGTATAGTTTCTACGCTATTTAAAGGTAAAATCTTCATTTTTTGTCACCATTCGTTCCCTTTCCTAGCTAGTATAATATAAATTAGCTCTGTCGTAAATGATACTATTTATGGCGTCTATTATTCTTTAATGAGAATATTGCTGATGTTATTATTCCCATATAGAAACATGTAATGAAGCTTTTAGGAGGAGATAATAATGTCGGATATTGCAAGTAACAAAAGTTTTGCTGTTTCTAGCGGAGAAACAGCCACAGAACATTTGATTAAAGCTGAAAAAGAGGGAAATGCGAAGTTTACTTTCTTTTGGGCAGCATCGGCGAATGGTACAGCGCAACTCATGAGCGCAACAGTTGCTACATTTGTTTCTGCATTTATGACAGATGTAATGCTTATACCAGCAGCAATGTGTTCTCTTATAATGTTAATTTCGACTGCATGGGATGCAATCAATGATCCAATTATGGGTGTTATTGCTGATAGGACTAGTACAAAATGGGGAAAGTACAGACCTTGGCTTATTCTAGCACCAATACTACTGACTATTTTTTCTGTATTGATGTGGCTCAACCCAGATTTGCCAACTACAGGAAAAGCAGTATTTTTTTTGGTAATGTATATTGGATATGGAATGACTACGACTATGTATACAATGCCTCATGTGGCGTTGCTACCTGCATGTGTAAAAAAGGATGAGGATAGAAATAGGGTAATACATTTAGGGGCAATTTTTAGTACACTAGCATTCTCATTTGCATCTTCTTTCACAACACAAATTACAGCCTTTTTTGAAAATAATATTGGGGTGAAAAATGGATATGTGCCAATGATGCTTATTTATGGAATACTTTCCATGTTTACATTCTGGGGATTGTTTGGTTCTTCAAAAGAAAAATATGTTGTAGAAACTTCAGAAAAAGTATCAGCAAAAGAGGTGTTTAAAGTGCTTGGTGATAAAGAAATTTGGCCATTGATTATTATATGGTTAACCTTCTTTATTGGATATGGGCTCAATTTCTCATCTGCAGTATATTATTTGACATATTACATGGCCAACCCTGCTCTCATCACCCCATTCTTCTTGATGAACACAGTGACTGGTTTCATATCAATAGGATTGTTGTTCCCTATATTCATGAAATTGTTCAAAGGACCTCATAATGTATTTAAAGTTACTTTGTGGGTAAGCATTGTAAGTTATCTTGTTTTGTTTTTCTTCGGCAGTAAGAGCGTTATCTTAATGTTTGTTTTATCAGGATTTGTAAATCTATTCACAACCTTACAGTTTGCCTTGATTCAAGTATTAATAAATGACGCTATTGATTATACACAGTGGAAGAGTGGTCATAGTTCCAATGGTGTAGTGGCGTCAATTAAGGGATTTGCACAAAAGTGTGGTAACACTATTACAAGTTCTGGTATGCTAGCTATTCTCGCAATATCAGGATATATCCCAAATGCAATAGGGGCTGAGCCAGCAAGTGCAATGTTTGCAATAAATGCTATGAGATTTGGAATACCTATTGTATTCGCGGTAATTCAAATTCTTTGCTTAGGCAAAGATCCAGCACTTACACATAAGGCAGAAATTGATGCTATGAAAGAAATTGTATAAAAATATTTTAGGAGCCTTTATTACAGAGGCTCCTAAAGTTTTCTATAACAGGAGAAGGCTATGCTTCTTTTGCTAGCTGTATCATTTGATTCCAGCCTATTTTGGCTTCCTTAACAATTGGAAAAGCAGGGTAGCAATGGAACATTCCTTTTCCTACAATCATGTTGTAATTAACATCATATTTTTGGGGAGTCATAATAGTGATTCCTTTCTGTAGAGTGTAGGAGTTGTGTTTTCATATTTTTTGAAGGCTTGAATTAGGCCCCTCACATCTGAAAATCCACAATCCATTGCAATATCCAGAATTGTGCTATCAGTGGATAGTAATAACTGTTTAGCAGCAGATAATCTAGTTTTTGTGATAAATTCTTTATATGACATGTCTGAATATTTTTTGAACATCTTCGAAAAATAGGTTGGTGTATAACCAAATTTTAGCGCTAAAGAGACTTCATCAATCGGATTCCTATAGTTAGTTTCAATAAATGCCATTATTTTTCGGATTTTCTCTAGGTTTTTTAGGTCAGAAGCAGAAAGCTGACTATCCTTGAGAGCAAGGTTTTCCCTACATAGGTGAAAAATAAGTTCATAGATTAGCGCATTAATTTTGATATTATCGTATTTTTCAAACTTAGAATCTGGATACCCGTACTTTGATAGTTCTAGCATTATTTCTTTAGGTCTTGTAGTTGAAGGCTGCCAAATACTGTTAAACTGAAGGACATCAAAATTTGGCATCATTCTTCTGAATACAGAATCGCTAATCCTAAGGCATATTCCAATTAAAGCCGGTTCCCCCTTAATAAAATTAGATTTTGAACGAGTATTACCATGGATACTGCACGAGTTGATGATGATAAAAGCGTCATTTTGGGATTCTATTGTGCGTCCATCTACATCGATTTGGGCTGTAGTTTCATTGTCAAAATTATAGTTTATTTCTACATCGGTATGCCAATGGAGAGGAACAAGGTGGTTTTTGGTCCCCGGAAAAAATGGTCCTCCATCATAATAAAAAGTTAGTATTTGGCAAGGAATTTCATTGTTGTATTCTACTATTTCATTTATTATCTGGTCACTCATATCTTATTATTATTCTCTTTGTTTAATATTGTTAGCAAAGTGCAAAAAAATGCAGTACATATTTATAAAAAAAGTACAGACCAATGCGATTGTATAAGTTATGATAGCATATATTTCAAAGGACACAATGTGTATTTGGAATAAAAAATGCAAATATTTGTAATTTATGAGACTAATTATTGAAAGATTGGAGAACAAGATGAAAACAAATGCTATGGGAAAATGGGGAAAGGTAAGTTATGCTGCCTATTTTGGGGGACAGATTTGCTTTTATGCTTTGGTAGGAATGTATATCAGTACATTTATGACTGATATAGGAATATCGCTCGCGGCTGTTGGGTTAATACTAGTGCTTGCCCGTGTGTGGGATGCAATTAATGATCCTTTGTTTGGTATACTTATTGATAAGGTTAAATGGAAGAGTGGGAGAAAGTATCTACCATGGATAAAAATTTCCACAGGCTTAATAACTGTTTTTTCTATTGCAACTTTTGTATGTCCATCATCTTTACCTGCTAATTTGAAAACAGCATGGGTAGGATTTGCATACATTTGCTGGGGAATGAGCTATACAATGTGCGATATTCCTATATATGCTCTTCCAACAACAATGACAACAGATACCAAGGAACGTTCAGTTATAATTTCTTATGGTCGTATAGCTTGTATGGTAACAGGAAACATTATCAATCTTATGTTCCCTATTATGAGAAGCTCGCTTGGATGGACAACTACTGGTTTGATTTTTTCAGTGGTAGGATGTCTTTTGATGCTACCTGCAGGTCTTAATATAGTTGAGAAGCCAACTGCTTTAAATACAGAAAAAAAGAAACTATCTGATATTCTTTCGTGTGTAGTAAAGAATAAATATCTTCTAATTTTTTATTTTGCATATTTTTCTTTGGGATGTTTGAATTTCCAATATGGAATGTCCCTTTATTTTGCAAGATACTGCTTAGGAAGTGAGGCAAAGGCTTCATTTGTATCGTTAGCAGGTATGATACCATCGTTTATAGTTATGTTTATGATACCAGTAGCTATTAAAAAGTTTGATAAATTTAGAATGTATCAAACATGTCTTATTGTTGCAGCAATCCTTGGTATTACCAGATATTTTGCAGGATATGAGAACGCACCTGTATTCTATAGTTTATTGGTATTACAAGGGTTATTCACTGCCGTAACAGGTATGTTGCAGTTCATGTTTACACCAGACTTGGTGGAGTATGGTACTTTTGTTAATGGCTCAGGTGGAGAAGGAGTAATGTTCTCTGTTCAGACATTTACTAGCAAATTGGTTTCTGCACTAAGTGGAGCTATCAGTATGACAATTCTTGGTGCATTTGGATTTCAAACGGGAGAAAATGCAACTCAAACTGCTACTGCAATAAATGGTGTATGGGCATGTTCAGTACTTTTTCCTGCAATTGGAATGATACTTTCAGCCTCAGTTTTATTTTTATATAAATTGAGAGATAAAAATGTTCAGGTTATGGCCAGAGTAAATAATGGAACTATTACTAGAAGTGAAGCAATCAGAGAATTAAATGAAATGGGATGGAAAGATTCGGTTGTGCTTGTAGATGAAAAGCTAAAGTTGGTAAGCCCAGAAAATGAAAACTTAAAGGAAGCATAATAGATATTGAGGTAAGTTAAAGAAATGACTATAGAAACAAAGTATGGAAAAATCCAAGGCGTAGATTGTGGAGATTACGTAGTATATCGAGGAGTTCCCTATGCAAAGCCACCTGTTGGAGAATTGAGGTGGAAGGCGCCCCAGGAACCAGAAAAATTTACAGGAACCTTCATAGCGGATAAATTCTCGGCAATTTGCCCTCAACGAGAGCAGAATCCAGACGGACCTCAGATGGGATTCAATTATGGGAAAGAATTCTATTCAGATAATAATTATAAAAGGAGTATGTCAGAAGATTGCCTGTATCTGAATATTTGGACGCCGACAAAGACAGAAAAAGGCGATAAATTGCCAGTGGCTTTCTATATTCACGGTGGAGCTTTCATGGGAGGATATAGCTCAGAACAGGAATTTGACGGACAGGCATATGCTCAAAAGGGTATTATTTTAGTCACAATTGGATATAGACTAGGAGTTTTTGGATTTTTAGCACATCCATGGTTATCTGAAGAAAATCCTAATGCTGTTTCAGGAAATTATGGAATATTGGATCAGATTGCTGCTTTAAAATGGGTACATGAGAATATTGAACAATTTGGTGGTGATTCGGAGAATATTACAGTATTTGGACAGTCAGCAGGCTGTATGAGCACACAAGTTTTGGTATCAAGCGAATTGACTGGAGATATGATAAGCAAGGCTATTTTGCAAAGTGGTGTATCATGTGAGGAAAAATTTCTGTACACACCTTCCCTTGTAGAAGAATGTAAATTTGGAGAAATGTTTGTTGAAATTACAGGCGCAGCATCTTTGGATGAACTACGAGGGCTGTCAACTGAACAAATAATGTTTTTCCAGAATCAATTTGTGGGCAAATGCTTTGAAAATGGTGATGGACTAGTGTTAGTACCATGTGTAGATGGATATGTACTTAATGATACAGTTAGAAATATTTATGAAAAAGGGGAGATGAAAAAAATCCCATATATTGTTGGATTTGTAGAAGATGATTTGGGGCGCACAGAAGAGGATAGAAATGCTAATAGACCGGGGATGATAGAGGAAGAGAGCAAACGATGGGCTCTTAAAGCTGGCAAAGTATCTGGTAAACCAGCCTATGTATACTCATTTAAACATCATCTTCCCGGAGATGAGATTGAAGCATTTCATTCAGCGGAGCTTTGGTATATGTTTGGCACATATGGAAGGTGTTGGCGTCCAATGAATGAAGATGATGAAAAACTATCTGAACAGATGGTTAACTACTGGACTCGTTTTATGGATGTGGGAATTACAGATGTGGATAATATTAGCTGGAAACCATATGAAGAAAACGAAGGATTTGTAAAAGAATTTGCTTAATATAAATGGCAAGAAAGAGAGGTTACTGCAAGAGAGCAGTAACCTCTTTGTTTTTTATGAAAATTAATCTACATTTTTCGAAGAGTCAGCTGCTTCGTTTATCATTTCTTCATAGCCTGTGAGTGCAGCAAATGGCATGAATTGGGCTGCGCGGTCATATACGCTCATATGAGGGTGTTTATCTGACTGATGGTGAGGCATATCTATGATATCCGCATATACGACTCTAGGGTCTGGTTCGTTTCCTGTTTTTATTGACATAGAATATCCTCCAATTATTCGCCGGATGAATGACCACCGACTTGCTTATTTCTCTTCATTGTCATGGCGCCTTCTTCAAGGTTCATGCCTTTTAATAGGGCATTTTTGCCATATTTATCTATTATGGATAATGTGGCTTGTTGTAATTTCTTTTCTTTTTCTTCTGCAGCCTTTTGATCCGCTTTTTCTTTTTCTAATGCTTCATAGTCTGTAAACAAATCCATCTGATATGGAGCCTCCTCAGGTATATCTTTTGTTGGAATGAGTTCACAGGCTACAACTGTGATTCTTCGTACTAAAAGCTCAGAATCTATTATTCTGTCGTAAAGTTCTACCATTGTCTCCATAATAGATTTGGTTGAACTGGTCCAGTTATCAATATTACCGGTGCCATGGGCATGATATGGAAGTGGTCTACCAAAATGGTCTAGAGTGACCTTGCCCTTATAAATCTTATCAGTGCCGTGGATCTTGAAGGTAGAGTCCGAAATACCGCGTCCTTTATGGGAATATTCTATACTAGTCAAATCGTATCCTATTGTAAGCTCTACTTTTTTGGTAACTAGGTCTTTTCTTACAAGGTCTAGGACAAGGAGCTCCGTCATTTCCTTTACAATTAGTCGTGCCTTGTCTGCAGTATATGGCTCCATTAAAACCTGACCACTGGAAAGACTGTTGGTCTGAGGCTGATATTGTTTGATGGTGGCAATATCTGTCGGCTCCCAACCCCAAGCGTGGTCTATTAATAGCTCTGCATTGACGCCGAATTCTTTGTATAGTAAGTCTTCGTTTTCAACACTTACTTGGGCAATATCACCCATAGTGTATATTCCATATTTGGCAAGTCTTTTGGTGATGCCTGCACCTACTCGCCAAAAATCTGTTAGTGGCTTATGGCACCAAAGCAGCTGTCTATATGTATTCTCGTTAAGCTCAGCAATGCGTACTCCATCCTTGTCTGCTTTAACGTGCTTGGCAACAACATCCATTGCAATTTTAGCAAGGTACATATTCGTTCCGATGCCTGCGGTTGCAGTGATGCCTGTTTCCTTTAATACTTCACGTATCATTTTAATTGCAAGCTCATGGGCAGTGCAGGAATATGTATTGAGATAAGATGTAACATCTATAAAGCATTCATCAATTGAGTATACATGAACATCTTCCTCTGAGACGTACTTAAGATAAATGGAAAAAATGCGGGTGGAAACCTCTTCATAACGCTTCATGCGAGGTGGAGCAATAATGTAATCAAGTTTAAGAGATGGATCTGCTTTGAGAGCAATGTCGTCTGCAGATTCTCCTGAGAAGTCGTATTTTCCAGTTTCTGGGTCTTTATGTAAAAGACCGAGCTTTTGTGCATTGGCAAATCTAGCGGCATTTACCTCTTTTACTTTTTGTATTACTTCAAATAGTCTGGCGCGCCCAGAAATACCATAAGATTTAAGCGATGGACTAACAGCTAGACAGATGGTTTTCTCAGTTCTCGTAGGGTCTGCTACAACAAGATTTGTGGTAAGGGCGTCCAATCCCCTATCCATCAATTCGCAGGAGGCATAGAAGGATTTAAGATCTATAGCTATATATGTTCGTTCACCTAGCACTTATTAGAGCCTCCTTACTTAAATATTATTTGCGAAAATATGTTTGCATTATAATGATATACCCAGAGGGTATGGGTGTAAATCGAACAAATTATTAAATCTAAATAATTATTTCTATTATAAACAGTGCTTGATTGGTAATGAAAAGGTATACTGCGTGTTAAAGTGATATAATCAATAATTATCACAAATTGAAATGGAACCGAAGAATAGACAACAGTATGGAGTTTTATAGTTTTAATGAATAAGAGTCAGGCCCGTAAAATCCTAGGGTTGGATGGTACGGAAGATGTAAAGGAAATAAAAAAGAAATATAGAAAACTGATGCATGAGAATCATCCAGATAGTAGCGGTTTGGATGATAGTGAAGCTGCTGCCAAGATTAATACGGCATATGAGCTTATTATGAAAAGCTTTGATGGTGGCGTAAAGAAGAAATCTGCTGTCAAGAAAAAGCCTAAAACTAAGACATGGAGTGCAAAAGAAAATAAGAATGCATATTGTGTAAGACCTATTTTTCATGAGGTTGAAGATTATGATGGAAACAACATTGGGGTTATAGAGATTGCTAGGGGAAAATATGTGTGGTCTAAGGATGAGGAGTTTTCGCTATTCCTTAAGAGTCTATACGAAACAAGCAAGGATCTTTTGGACAATGCACGACCTTCATTGTTTTTTGAGGTGCCAGAGATTATCAAGCAGAAATATTTGGCAGATATCACATATCTTTTGACGGGGCAGTTTATAGATAGTTCTTTAACATTGAAGGAATTAGGTATATTGGATATAGATGCATACAAAATAAGTGCAATGGTAGAGTTAGAGGTAGGAGCCACTACACCAAAAGTGGGCACTACATTATATCCTGCAGGGATATCTAATCATAAACTATATCTTAGAAATGGTACTGGGCAGATTATTGGATACTTAAGCTTTAAGGATGACAGATTGTACTATGTAATAATTCCACTTTTAGAACAAAAGAAAGCTCAGGTGAAGATGGTTGTTGCTGATAACACTCTTAAATCTAAAACAAGAAAGAAATATGTAGATCTAGATTTATGGATTCGACTTTTAGATACCAATACCTCTGCAATAGAAAGTACAAACATTAAGATAGATGAGTTGTTAAAGAAATATGCAAAAGAAGGATTCTAGTTGGGTGCAAAAATGTTTGTAACATTGGCTACTCCATTGAACAACACTCGGTAAAAAGTGTATAATAAACCATATAAGAGGGGGAACAAAACATGGAGTTTAAGCGAATCTGTAAAGAATTTGATTTAAAACTATTGCAATTAGATACATGGGGAATGCTTTCCTCGGAAGAAGTTGATTACAAGGTGGCTCAAAAGAATAACTTGTTAAAGGAATATGAGAATAACAATATTTCCTTGGATCAGTTTGAGCTTCAAGTAGAAAAGCTTACAGAAGGGTTAGATATTCCATCAAAAGAAGAAATGCTTTCTAGATGTAAGGCACTATACTAAAAAACGTAAACCTCTGCTATTTATATAGCAGAGGTTTTTTAGTCATATGGAATAGGGTGCAGCCTAGGGCTATTTTAGTATCCTTCAAAAGTGAAAACTGATAAAATTACAGTAAATAGTGTTGGTTGTGGTCAATACTGTGCTAACCAATAGTCAGTGACAGATGGCTACACATACACATGGATATATGAAAAGGTTAACTAAATGAAAAATCGAATTACTACTAGAGATATAGCAGTTGTAGGGCTAATGGTTGCAATAATTGAAACCTGTAAAGTAGCCCTTAGTTTTGCACCCAATATAGAACTTACAACCTTTTGGTTGATTATGTTTACAAAGTTTTTTGGGAGAAAAGTAGCTGTAACAGTGCCGGTGCTTATTCTTGTGGAAGGAATGATGTATGGAATCAACACGTGGTGGGTGATGTATTTATACATTTGGCCGCTGCTTGTGATTCTGGCATTTGTATTTAGAAAAGTTGATTCTGCATTGTTTTGGGCCATCTTTGCGGGAATATTTGGGCTTTGTTTTGGATTGCTTTGCTCGATCACATATTTTGTTATCGGTTTCATAGAGGGTGGTATTGTTAGTGGATTCAACACAGCTTTCCCATGGTGGATTTCAGGGATTATATGGGATATGGTGCATTGTGCCGGTAACTTTGTGTTGATGCTAGTTTTGTACCATCCTATCGGCAGAGTAATGCAACGGCTCGAATAAATGAATTTAAGAGTAAAAAGGATGAGGTCTTAAAATGCCGTATTTATGCGGCTTTTGGCGTTTCGCAAACGCCTAAAGTAGAAAAAAATGGAGGGGTTAGCTATGAAGTACGTATGTGATGTATGTGGTTATGAGTATGATGAAGAAGTGGGAGAGCCAGACTGGGATGTTGAGCCAGGAACAAAATTCGAAGATTTGCCAGAGGATTTTGTATGCCCAGTTTGCTTGGTTGAAAAGGAACATTTTAAACCGGTAGAAGAGTAAAACCAAATCAGTTGAAATGAAGGACATAGAATAATAGGACACCAATAATCAGGCAATATTATAGGAGGGACGCGCCATGCAGATTTCAGACATCGACTACGGAAACTCCTTTGATTGGGGTAATACGTCAAAGGATTATGCAAAGTACAGAGACATTTATCCAGAAGAATTTTATCAGAAAATCCTCGACTTAAATCTCTGCAAAGATGGTCAAAAGGTGTTAGATATCGGCACAGGCACAGGGGTCCTTCCAAGAAATATGTATAAATACGGCGCCAAGTGGATTGGAACGGATATCTCTGAAAATCAGATTGAGCAGGCGAAGCGACTTGCGGCAGAATGCAAGATGGATATAGATTTCTACGCAAGTCCAGCCGAGCAGGTAGATTATCCTGATAACACCTTTGATGTAATCACAGTATGCCAGTGTATTTGGTATTTGGACCCAAATGTCATCGCGGAAAAATTTGCCAAAATGTTAAAACCAGAAGGAAATCTACTCATCCTCTACATGGGATGGTTGCCTTATGAGGATAAGATAGCAGGAAAAAGTGAGGAGATTATTTTAAAGCATAATCCAAATTGGTCCAGCTACGGAGATACGATACATCCAGTTTATGTTCCCGAAGAACTAGACAGAAATTTTGAAATTATCAAACGCGAAGAGTTTCCTATGGATGTTTCCTTTACCAGAGATGGATGGCATGGTCGTATGCGCGCCTGCAGAGGGGTGGGGGCTGCAATGGATGAGAATCAAATCAAGGCATGGGATGAGGAACATTGGAAAATGATGCTGGAAAACGCACCTGAGCAATTCAACGTAAAGCATTACATGTCCTACGCAGAATTACAGGTGAAGAAAAATAAAGAGGTATAAATCATGTTTAGAGAAATGAGAAGATTTAAGCAAAAAGTTTCAGAGGAAGAATGTATCGAGATACTAAAAAACACAAAACGTGGCGTTCTTTCTGTTATTGGTGATGATGGGTATCCATATGGTGTTCCAATTAACCATTATTATTGTGAAGATGATGGGAAAATATATTTTCACGGAGCAAAAGCTGGTCACAAGATTGATGCCATAAAGGCATGCGATAAGGCAAGCTTCTGTGTATATAACGATGGATATAGAAAGGAAGGCGAATGGGCGCTTAACATTACAAGTGTTATTATTTTTGGAAGAATTCATTTGGTTGAGGATGAATCTACAGCACTTAGAATCTGCTCTGAACTCACTAAAAAGTTTACTGATGATGAAGAATATCTAGAACAAGAAATCAAGAATTCTTTTCGTAATGTACAATGCCTAGAGCTTATACCAGAGCATATGACTGGCAAACTCGTTAATGAGTCTTGATATCTATACGTTATTCGGATTAATGGAAATTTTTGATCCCATATTCTATTTTCATTTTTCCATTATTCTAAATAACTATACCTTATTCTAATTAATGGAAAAAACTTCCTAATTTACCTTCATTTTTTGCAATTTGGGTCATTATATAATTAACGCCAGAGGTATTTTTGCATGCGTTTTTTACGTAGCAAGCATAGAAAATTATTGTAAATCATGATCATGATTTACAATAATTTCATTTTAGTTGGGTGCCCCAAACCCTTAAAATCAAACTTTTAAAAGCTGCGCATTACAGTTTATACGGAGGAAAATTATGAAACAGAATAATTCAAAGAAAATAATAATCGGTGGAGTGATTATCATCGTGTTAATAGCAGCCTTTGCTCTTTGCTACAATATTTTCGTTGCAAAGCCAACAGAGGGCAGCAAAAATGTAGTTATTGAAGTAGTAGATAGCACAGGGACCACAACATCATATGATATTCATACAGATGCAAAGTATCTAGACGAGGCCATGGAGGAACTTGCCAATACTGATGATAGTTTTTCTTATAGTGGCTCAGAGGGTCAATATGGCATTATGGTAGAAGTTATTAACGGTGAGCAGGCGATTTTTGATAAAGATAATGCTTACTGGGCACTATATGTAAATGGTGATTATGGTCAATATAGTGCAAATCAGCAGCCAGTGACAGATGGTGACACATACACATGGGTATATGAAGAGACAAACTAATCATTTTTATATATTTTCATTTGACGGATGTCAACTAGTGTGATTTAATTGAACCAACTAGTTCAATTAAGGAAGGGGGCATTTTAAATGAAAATACTAGCAATACAAGGTAGCTACAGAAAAAATGGAAAAACTTCTACAATGTTGAAACATGCAATAAAGCGAGCAAATGAACTTGGTCATCAAGTGACTGAGCTTAATTTGTTTGAAAAAAAACTAAACTATTGTAAGAGCTGTGGTAAATGTGATGAGAAAGGTCAGTGTATATACACAGATGATGATATTGCAGAGGTTACTAGCTTGATAAAAGATGCGGAGGTTATTATTCTTGCTGCACCAGTTTATTGGGGAAATGTTCCAGCCATTGTAAAGAATTTATTTGACAGGATGGTTGGGGCATCAATGAAGCACACTAAGACTTTTCCTAAACCTAGATTATCTGGAAAACGCTATATACTTCTTACAGCATGTCATACAAAAGCACCCTTCGA